>Ga0209508_1000454_pt1 | contig 42725 bp, 34 predicted proteins | sample AD_UKC129_MetaG_FD_184427 | JGI IMG/M metagenome (GOLD analysis project Ga0209508, IMG submission 184427) | Active sludge microbial communities of municipal wastewater-treating anaerobic digesters from Canada - AD_UKC129_MetaG (SPAdes) (version 2) | ecosystem: Engineered > Bioreactor > Anaerobic... | reverse complement strand
ACTCTTGTTGCATTCGCTCGCAATGATAAACTCGCATTCGCGAGAGATTCTTCGGCCTTCGGCCTCAGAATGACACTCTTGGCTGTCTTTGTAAACCCAAAGGCTGTGGCGAATTGGATTAACGACATCGCAAGTCGTTAATAAACTGGTTAAGGTAAAGAGTTTAAGGGTTATAAAGCCAGTATGGTGAAAAAGGTAAGGTTTAGGGTAAAAAATCCTTTTAACTCTTGACCCTAAACGATACGGGCTTCGTTACCTTTGAACCCTAAACCATATACATTTTATTTTGATTGTTAGTTATTTCAATTCGTTAACTCGTTAACCCGTTAACTCAATTGGCGCTGTCCAAATATTAATTGAAAATTGAAATTTACTCAATGTTCTCAGCTATGGTTTTCTCTGGGGCTAACGGCGCTTCCTTTTTTGCTTCTTCGATTGCTTTTTCAATAATTTCTAAAATATATTCTATTGCTGAACGAGCACTGTCGTTAGCCGGAATAGGATAATCAATTAAAGTCGGATCGTCATCAATGTCCAAAATAGCCACTATTGGAATATTTATTCTTTTAGCTTCCCGTAAAGCAGTTGAGTGCAGATTAGGGTCAACAACAAAAAGAACATCAGGCACTCTCTCCATCTCCTTTAAACCAGCAAATTTCTTTTGTAAAGATTGATACTCTTTTTCTAAAAGAGATTTTTCTTTTTTGGTATACTTTTCCCATTCTCCACTTTCTCTTTGTTGCTCTAATTCTTTAAGATGATCAATTCTCGATTTTAAGGTTTGAAAATTAGTTAAAGTCCCGCCTAACCATTTTTCATTCACATAAGCAAATCCGAATTTTTCCGCCAAAGATTGGATTTTACCCTTTGCTCCGCCACCAGTACCAACAAAAAGAATTTGTTTTCCTTCCTTAACTACTTCTTTCAAAAAATCAATAGCTTTTTCTAAAGACTTTTTAGTTTCTTCTAAATTAATTAAATAAATACCGCTGGGAGTTTTTATAGTAAAATATTCAGCTTTTGGATTAAGCCGACTTTTCTTATGGCCATAATGAACTCCTTTTTCTTTCATTTCGCTCAAAATATTTTTTTCTTTAGTTAATTCTTGATTTTCCATAAAAGTTAAGATGATGATGATGATTTTTAAAATTTACCATAAAAAATAAATTTATTCAAGTTTTTTATTAAAAAGAAATAGCCGACCAAAGTCGGCTATTCTGAAAAAATCTAAGGAAGCGTAAATTCAAATTCTTCTCTTACCGGCCCTTTCAAGGTATAAATGGTAATTTCATACGTTACTGTTTTTCCTTTTTTGTTTTTTAACCGTGCATCCATTGGAATTCCATAAATTCCCTTAGGAGCAGAAATAAAGGAATCTGTTCGATGATGATCATCTATATCCTCAATAAATTTTACGGCTGCTAAATATTCTTTTAAAGTTACCGTTGTTAAGGGTTCCCATATTCTTGTTTTTATTACCCTGATTTCTCCTTCAGGACCGGGCATTAATTCTTCTGTTTCTAATACTAATTGAAAACCCGCAAGATTTTCTAAGAATTTCCCTGTTATATCTTTATTGATTATTATTTCTGTAACCTTGGGAGCGGTATTAATTATTATTTGCTGGGCTTGTTCTAGTAATTCATTTATTTCTTCTATTTCTTTGTTATTTTCCTCAGCGGCAAAACTAATATTCAAGATACTAACACCTAATAATATTCCCATTATTCCAATAGCAATCAAAATTTTAAAATTCTTCACTTTTCCCACTCTCCTTTTTATTCTTTAATTACTCTTTATTTTTTTATCAAAAAACTATTAAGATAGTATCATAATTATAATGATTTGTCAACAAAAATAAACCCAGCCGGTTGTCATTCTAAGGAGTGTTAACGACGAAAAATTGTTATCCTGAGCAAAGTCGAAGGGTCTCATAACAATCTCAAATCTCAAAAATAAAATCTCAAATCTAGATCTTAAATCTTATTATTGATTATTGATTATTGATTATTGATTATTAATCATTAATCATTGATTATTGATTATTGAGTATTAATCATTTCAAAACAATTAAAAATCGTTATTCACAATAAAAAGGTCTCTGGAATAAATCTAGAGACCTTTTTTATTCTGTAATCTGTTAAGTTTTATTTTATAAAGAAAACAAAGAAATAAAGGGTTTTAAGGGAGAAAGAAGATTAGAGATAGGAGATTCTTCACCCCATAAGGGTACAGGAACAGTCATTACCGTTTGAGTGTCAGAACTGGAATTACCACAACTATTAGTACAAGTGACCTTGTAGAGACAATTACCCCAATACTGAGAATGAGTAGTAATAGTGGCTCTTTCAGAAGAAGAAGTTAAAGATCTTAATTGATTCTTAGGATCACAAACATTAACTCCTTGAGCATCACTAGGACAAATACCAATCATTCCTGATTGACCACAATTAAAACCTTGATAAGTACCAGTAACAGTGCATCTGAGACCACCGCAGCAAGAATCACCTTCAGCCCTATAATAGAAATTAAAACTTTGACCAACAAATAATTTAGGAGGATCAATATCTAGAAAAACTCTAGGATAACAAGAACCATTACCACCACAACAATCACAATCAGAAGAACAAGTGCTAGAAGGACAACCACAAGAATCTCCACAATCAACAGAATAGTGACTTTCATGGGGATTACAGCAACAACCACCATCACAGGATTTCCAATAACAATCACAACGTTCACAATATTTATCACAGACTGTTTCACTTTCCGTCGAAGTTGTACCATCGGGATTAGTTGTTGTATATGTTTCAGTATGAGACTGACAACAATAGCAAGAACCACCTCCACTACCAGCTCCTCCTCGACCATAACGCTCTTGACCGATTTTAATCCATCGACCAGTTGCTTCGTCATATATCGCATAATAAATTGTTTGAGTAGTGGGATCTATTTTTGTAGCAGCCCAATGGATAGAACCATCTGCGCTGATATAATAATAAGATCTCCACTCTCCTCCACCTGAAAGTATCTCACTACCAGCATATTGAAAATTAGGATTATAATCAAAAGGAGTTAAGGGTAAACCATTTTCTCCAATACCATAACCTCTAATATCAAACCATGGCTCCCCAGCGATGCCTTGTTCGTCAAATATTCTTAAGCTGCTTACTAGAGAATACCCACCGTTTTCCTCCATAAGAAAATTTCTAACAATGTCATCACCGTTTGGGCTTTGAGAAGATAATTGAGCCAAAACCGCCTCATAATCAGCAGTACCTCGCTCATAAGTCGTATTCTGGGTGGATCCATCATCCCAAAGAGTAGTAGTTACAATCGATCCATCGCTATAATAAGTAAATTTATCAAATACATTAGGATTATCAGGGCGAGGATAAAAAGGCGTCGAGTCAACTACTTGTACTGGTTTACCAGTTGTTGGTGAAATTTCCGGAATAGATTTAAAACCATTAGCTTTTACATTTTTAACGCCACTTATACTTATACAGAAGATAATATCAATTGATAAAACCCCTATAATAATAAAAATAAGTAATCGTTGTTTTTTCATAATATAAAGAATATTTATTAATTATTTAATATTTAAAAAGACGAGGGTTTTGAGGGCAAAGGTATCGAAATATTTTCTGGAATAATATCCTCGTCAGTAAAAGAATAATTATTCTCAATGTCTTCTTCAAAAATAAAATTTATTTCTTCTATTATTTCTGTTAACTGAGAAGAAGAGGGTGAAACCAAATCAGATATCTCTGGAAGGGTAGGAATAGTAACAGGAGGAACTATTGTTGAAGAAGAAAGCGTAGTAGATGTACTTTGAATATGATTAATTTTTTGTTCATCGATTTTTTGAGTATAAATAGTATAAGAAACAACGACTATCACTCCAATTAATAAAATAGCGCTGAGATAGTTTACTAATCTTTGATTTTTATTATTATCCATAATTTTAAATATTATTTAAACCTTACTAATATTTTACTTCAATAAAAAAATATGTCAAGAAATAAATAAAACAGGGAGATATTTTCTCCCTGTTGCTTACCAGTTGGGATCAATTTCTGTTCCGATCGGTAAGCGGTAGCCGTAATAGATCACTGTTTTGTAATTTTCCGAGATCTCTCCTTTTTTCAACAATTCCCATTCTTCTTCTGCCATTCGAGTAGAGAAAAAGAAAAGAAAACGCATTGTTCGGCTAAAATATATATTATAAATTTCTTCTATTCCAATTTCAGTAGGGATGTAAAAAACTAGACTTAGATACTCAGCAGTATATTCATCAGGCTTTAGTTCGCCCCAACCAACCTCTAGTGGCGAACCTTCCTTAAAAACGTATTTTATTTTTGCCTTAGCAGGATCTTTTGTTATTTTAAAAACAGTTGGTCCAGCAATTAGCTGATTAGCCAGATTTAATAGTTCTTGGGTTTTTCCGTATCTTGTCTCATCGTAAACATAAATAGTGCCACAAGGCCAGCGAGAAATGGAATGAGCTGGTTTAAGATAGGGGGACCAATACAAATATTCTCTTAAAAGATGCTTAATCTGGGGAGATAATTCATTAACATCTAACATTTCACAAGAACCCGGAGTAATTTCTGACTCTGGTGGGTTGATTTCTCCGGTTCCAACAACACTACAACCTGCCATCACTATACCTAAACTCAAAACCAACAAAATTAACAATCCTAAGCGTTTTTTCAACTCAATCACCTCTTTATTATTAATATTTTATTTTCAAATTACTAATTAACCTATACCACTTAATTTATAATTTGTCAAGTTAAAAAGGTAATGTGCACCCACTTTTTGCCCTTTTCTAACAATTTTCAATGTTTGGATATCGCAAGCCAATTAACGACTTACGATGTCGTTAATTAAGAATGAATTGTTAGTTGTGAATTGTCTAAATGAGATTATTTTTAATGAATCAAAAGTTAAAAGCCGGCATCAAGCCGGCTTCTGGGTTTTTGTCTTTGTTTTTGACGCACCCCCATTATAAAAAATTTAAAAACAATAACCTATTGGTACCGAATATAACAATTTTAGATAATTTTTTACCTCCTGATCGATTTCCTCTGATGTTACTACTGCTGCCATTAATCCGGCGGCAAAATGATTATAAACTCCCACGATGTGGCCAAATTCGTGTTTATAGATGGCTAAATTATTTCTACCACCTATTGGATCTATTATAACACGACCTTCGTAAAATGATAAATCATTATGCCACTTTATTTCGGCTTGGCCATCAGAAGAAAGCGATCCAAAGACAATTGTTACTTCGGCTTCGTTAGGATCATCAGTGATCACCAAGACAATGCTTCCTGATAATACTTCATTCCAATCATTTAAAACTTCCTCTAACAAAGGAAAATTTGTTTCATCGTAAACCTCGATCACTGCTCCATCCCTCCACCGGGCAACACAATTGCCCCCCCAAGAGTGACTGGTCAATAAAATAATGTCCTCTTGGGTTAACTGAGGGGGTGAAGCTAATGGAGTGGTTGTTTCACATCCTGCTAGATGCGCAACAACCATAGTCAAAAAAATCAAACCAACGAACTTTCGTAGGTTTTTCAAAAAAACTCACCTCCAATCGCTTTTTAAAAAATTTCAAAGAACAAAGTTAATCCATCTTGACACTTTTATTATTTTTTGTCAAGTTAAAAAGGTAATGTCCACACACTTTTTACCCTTCTCTTAGTTAATCATTATTAGCCAATAAATGGGAAAATAAATAAACAGCAATAATGGCAGCGGTTTCTGAGCGAAAAACTAAATCTGAAAGTTTCACCATTAAAAAATTATTGTCTTTAGCTAGATGGATTTCTTCTTCTGACCAGCCGCCTTCTGGGCCAATAAAAACACCAAGGGAATCAATCTTTTTAGAAATTAATTTTTCTTTCAAGATCTCCGAAAATAAAGGTGAAGATAAATCGCAAAAAACATTTAACTGATTCTGAGAAGATTCTTTCAGCGCTTCCTGAAAAGAGATTGTTTGATGAAGAATTGGTAAAGAAATTCTCATTGATTGTTCGCTGGCTTCTTTAATAATTTTATCCATCCTTTCTTTTTTAAAATCAAATTTCACAGTTCTTTTTGAAATTATCGGATAAATTTCTTTTACCCCAACTTCTGTTGCCTTTTGAACCACTAACTCAAAATTATCTTTTTTTAAAAGAGAACAAAATAATTTGACTTTAATTTTGGGTTCTCTTAGGTTAATAACTTCTTCTTTTAAAATAATTCTTATTGCGTTTTTGGCGATTTCTTCTATTTTTCCTTTCCTTTCCTCCTCGCTATTGAAAATTAAAATTTCGTCTCCAGCTTTTAACCGAAGAACGTTTTTTATTTGATTGACTATTTCTTGGTCAGTAATTATTAAAGAATTATCAGTCGAAGAGAACGGGAGAAAAAATCGATGGAGTCTCATAATGAATTTAATGACATTTTAATATTTATTGTTTTAAAATTGATTGAAAATTGACAGCCCGCTGTCATCCTGAGCGAAGCGAAGGATGACAAGTTTTTATAAGATTGCTTCGCTTCGCTCGCAATGACAAAAAGGTGGGGTTCTCGCATTCGCGAGAGATTCTTCGGTCTTTGGCCTCAGAATGACATTTCTTATTTGTCATTGCGAGGAGCGAACAAAGTGAACGATGTGGCAATCCCTCGAAGGGAGATTCCTTTTTCAGGATTCAATTGACGACATCGCAAGTCGTTAATTTCTAACGACTTGCGATGTCCAAATATTGAAATTTTCCTCCTGTATTTTACCATATTTTAAAAAATTGATTTTTTCTGGTCTTTCTGATATAGTAGAAATGTTTTATAAAATCTATGGAAAAAACTGTTAAAAAAGAGACAAAAAAAGATACCAAGAAAGATACCAAAAAAGATTTTAATCCTCAATATTTTGAACAAACCGAAGTAACCTGTGTCTGCGGGGCTAAATTTTGTGTTAGCTCAACTAAAGAAAAATTAGAGGTAGAAATTTGCTCTCAATGTCATCCTTTTTATAGCGGTCAAGAAAAAATAATCGATACTGCTGGCCGGGTGCAAAAATTCAAAGAGAGACTTCAAAAAACTGCTACTTACCAAAAAGGAAAGAAACAAAAAAGCTAAATGTCTTTAGATGAATTAAAAAAACAAAAAGAAGAGCTTTTAAAGAAACTCAGTAATCCTGAGTTTCTTTCTAATAGAGAAAAATTTGAAGAGGCCTCAAGGGAATTAAAGACCATCGAAGAAAAAATATTTCTTTTCAAAGAAATTGAAAAATTAGATAAAAAAATTAACGAAGCTCAAGAAATTTTAAAAGAAGCAAACGAAACAGAATTGATTGACTTAGCTAACGAAGAAATTAATAAAAATTTAGAAAAAAAGCAGAATATTATTGAAAAACTTCAAAAAATTGAAGAAAAAGAAAACGAAAATTCTGATTTAAAAAACAATATTTCCGGAGTTATTTTAGAGATTAGACCCGGAACTGGCGGAGAAGAAGCCGCTCTTTTTGCTTCTGACTTATTTCGAATGTATCAAAAATATGCCAATCAAAAAAATTGGCCAGTTAGAATAATTGACCTCAATCTTACTTCTTTAAACGGTCTTAAAGAAGGGGTCTTAGAAATAAAAAGTGCCTCCGCTTATGAAGATTTACAATATGAAGCCGGAGTTCATCGGGTTCAAAGGATACCGGTAACAGAAAAATCAGGCCGGGTGCATACCTCAACAGCGACCGTAGCCGTTATTCCTCAAGTAAAAAACCCCGAAATTGAAATTAAACCTTCCGATTTAGAAATTTCTTTTTTCCGTTCCTCTGGCCCTGGCGGTCAAAATGTTCAAAAGGTAGAAACTGCTGTCAGAATTATTCATAAACCAACTGGTTTAATAGTCAGTTGCCAAAGTGAAAGATCTCAATCCCAAAACAAAGAAAAAGCAATGGAAATTCTAAAAAATAAATTATTTGATATTGAAAATAAAAAAAGACTCACTGATGAGTCTTTAAAGAGAAAAAGTCAAATTGGGACTGCTGAAAGAGCAGAAAAAATCAGAACCTATAATTTTCCTCAAGACAGGATAACCGACCATCGAGTTAAAAAAAGCTGGCATAATCTTGAAGAAATATTAGCAGGCAATTTAGACGAAATTATTGAAACTCTTAAAAAGGAATTTCATCCGGAGTAATATCTTCATCCTCGTTAGAAAAATCATTATTCGATTTTTCACCAAAAGAATTATCTTCTTCTAAAATCGGTAAATCTTCACTTGTCTCTATCTGATCTTCGGAAATTTCATCAACTGAGGAAGGCGGTTTTAAGAAATCTCCTTGATCTCTCCGCGGACCAAAACGAACATTTTCCGCGATAATTTCTGTCCGATACCGTTTATTACCGTTTTGATCAACCCAAGAACGAGTTCTAATTCTTCCTTCAATGAAAACTAAACTTCCTTTTGATAAATACCGGCTACATAAATCAGCCATTTTTCCCCAAACTACTATATTATGAAATTCAGCTTCCTGTTTCTTTTCTCCTCGTCCATTAACCCAAGTTCTATTGGTGGCTAAACCAAAATCAGCTACTGATTGACCAGAAGGAGTGTTTCTTAAAGTCACATCTCGGGTTAAATTACCGATCAGTAAAACTTTATTTAAAAACATATTTTTTAACTTTTATTCTATTTATTTAAAATTTCGTTAATTTTTTTCTCTAGTTCGTCTAAATCGACCTCTTTTTCCCCTTCTGTTTTTTCTTGAGAGGTTGTTTCTTCTTTTTTCTCCTCAATTTTCTTTGCTGAAATCTTTGTTTCTTTTTTTCCTTTGCTAATTAATCTTTTTTCTTTTAATCCTTCTGATCCTTTTGATACTTCACCTTCATCACTTCTTTCTTCGCCTTTTTTTGATTTAATTAGATCTTCTTTAGGATTTAATTTTATTAGAAGATATCTTAAAAATTTTTCATTCCCTTGCCACTCTTTTTCTAAATCCTGAATTTTATCTTTCAAAATTTTAAATTGGCAAAAAGAAAAATAACCTTCATTTTGTTTTTTTATCGGATAGGCAATTTTTTTTAATTCAGGAATTTCAAAATAAAGCATCTCCCCACCTTCTTCTTTTATCTTATTAGTTAATTGATCAATTGTTTCTTTTAGTTGAGATTCCCCTAACTGCGGAGATAGAAAAAAAGCCAATTCATAAAACCCTATTTTTAATTCCGTCTCGCTATCCAATTCTAAATTTTCTTTTAAATCGTCGCTATTTTTATTTTTAATTGTTTGCTTCGTCATTTTCTTTTTTAGAAATAATGTTGTTATAAATTTCTTCAGCAACTGGTTTATTTTCCTTCAAAAATAAACGGGCTGAATCTAAACTCGACCCTAATTTTTTATCTTTATAATAAAAAGTATTACCTGATTTTTGAATTAATCCTCTTTTTAAACCAATATTGATTAAATCGCTTTCTAAAGAAATTCCTTCACTATAATAAATATCAAATTCAGCGATTTTAAAAGGAGGAGCAACTTTATTCTTTACCACCTTGGCTTTAATCCGAGAACCAACAATTTCTTCTCCTTTTTTTATTTGAGCAATTCGATTTAATTCTACCCTCACCGAAGAAAAAAATTTTAAAGCTTTGCCACCCGGAGTAGTCACTGGATTACCATAAGCCATTCCCCTGATTTGCATTCTTGTCTGATTAATAAAAATCAAAACTGTTTTTGTTTTGCTGATAAAAGCAGTCAATTTTCTTAAAGCTCGGCTCATTAATCTGGCTTGAAGTCCTATCTGCTGATCTCCCATTTCTCCTTCGATTTCGGCTTGAGGCGTTAAGGCGGCTACTGAATCAATAACTATCACATCTAATTGACCAGATCTTACTAAGGCCTCAGCAATATCCAAGGCCTGTTCTCCGCTATCAGGCTGGGAAATTAAAAGATTATCTAAATTAACTCCTATTCGTTTAGCATATTCCGGATCAAGGGCATGCTCAGAATCAATGAAAGCTGCCTTTCCTCCTTTTTTTTGAGCTTGAGCGATAATGTGTAAAGCTAAAGTTGTCTTACCAGAAGATTCAGCCCCGTAAATCTCAATAATTCGTCCTTTTGGCACCCCGCCGACTCCTAAGGCTAAATCTAAAGACAAAGAACCAGTAGGAATTGCTTCAGCCACTATGACCTCTTTTTGACCTAATTGCATAATCGATCCTTCGCCAAATTTTTCCTGAATTTCTTTGAGTATTTCTCCTAATCCCTCCTCTGTTTTTTTACTTTTCTCTGACGCTGTTTTTTCCTGATCGTTTCTGCTTTTTTTAGGCATTTTATTATTCTTGGAATTATTTTAATCGAAGAACAAATTTGATTATATCATTAAACCAAGAAAAAGTAAAAATTCAAACTGTCATCCTGAGCGAAGCGAAGGATCTCTGGTGAACAATGTCATCCTGAGGAACGTTAGCGACGAAGGATCTCTGAACTTGTTCCAGAAACCTTTTCAGAAACCTTATTCTTCATTTCTCGCATTCGCGAGAGATTCTTCGGCCCTTGGCCTCAGAATGGCAAAATTTTCAATAATCATTAATTATTAATTACTGATTATTACTGATTATTGAAAATTTACTGATTGTTTTCTTGAATTATTGGTGATTCAATCTCTTCTTCTGTTGGTTTTTCTTCTGCTGGCGGCTGATAAAAAATTGGCAAAGATAAAATCGTTTCTTTTCCTAGAGGGTTAATAGCTTTTAATTCTATTTGATTATTGCCCGGTTGCAAAGTAATTATTTCCTCAAAATTTCCTTGAGGATTTAAATTAATTTCTTTACCATTTAAAGAGAATGATTTTGCTCTTATAACTTTTCCTTTTATTATTACTTTATTAACATTAGAAAAATCCGATTTGTCAACTAAAATAATCTCTGCCGGTAAAATAAATAAGCTTAATTCATAACCTAAGTATAAAATCAAAGGAATAAAAATTAATAATTTAATTAATAAAGAAAAAATTTTCTCTCTTCTCTCTATTTTTTTTACTAATTTTTTTTCTTTGCTGGAAGAAATCTTTAAATTTTTTTTCTGATTGTCATCTGTCTCAATACTTAACTGACCAATAAGATTTTCAGCTTCGTCCTTTGGAATTCCCAGCGCTTGAGTATATTTCCTGATAATTCCTTTTAAATAAACTGGAGGAAGTTTGGAAAATTCATTTCTTTCTATTTTTTCCAAAACTTCTTTTAAAATTTTTGTTTCTTTACTAATTTCTTCTAATTTTATTCCCTTTTTTTCTCTTAATTCTTTTAAATAAGAACCCAATGAAACATCTTGCATAGTTAATTATCGATTTTTTCTAAAACCGGTTCCAGCAGGAATGAGTCGACCAATAATAACATTTTCCTTTAATCCTTCTAAATAATCAATCTGACCTTTTAAAGAGGCCTCAATTAAACCCCGAGGCGTTTCCTGAAAAGAAACCGCCGAAAGAAAACTTTCTGAACTCAAGGCGACTTTTTTAATTCCCATTAATGTTTCTTCGCCTTTTGGCGGCGTCATCTTTAACGATTTTAATCTTTCTACCTCTTTAAAAAATCTCTTTTTCGAAACTATTTCTTCCTCAATAAAATCGCTGTCTCCTCTTTCTACTATTCTTATTCGAGAAAACATCTGTTTAATGATCACTTCAAAGTGTTTATCATTAATATCTTCGCCGGCAATATTATAAACTTTTTTCACTTCCTTCATAATATATTGCTGGGTTGCTTCTCGGCCAAGAACTTTAAACAATTTCTTAAGATTTAAACTGCCTTCACATAATTGATCGCCTTTTTTGACTTGATCGCCTTTTTTTACCCACAAAGTCACAATTTCTGGAACAACATATTCAAAATATTCCTTTTTTCTTTTGCTTTTTTTCTCTTTAACTTGCAGCTCAATTTTTTCCGGTTTAATTCTAATAATTTTTTGACGATTAATTTTTTCAATTTCTACTACCTCACCATCAACCTCAGAAATTGGTGCTTCTCCTTTTGGTGCCCGAACCTCAAATAATTCTTCAACTCTTGGTAAACCTTGAGTAATATCAATAGCTCGCGCTACTCCGCCAGAATGAAAAGTTCTTAAGGTTAATTGAGTTCCCGGCTCACCAATTGATTGAGCGCCAACAACGCCAACTGCTTCCCCTAAATCGATTAATTTTCGCCAACTCAAATCCATGCCATAACATTTTTGGCAAACACTGTCTAAACTTTCACAAGTTAACGGAGATCTTATTTCCACTGATTCAATTTCGCTAGCAGCAATTTCCTTGGCTATTTTTTTGGTTACTAAATCACCTTTTTTAGCAATAATCTTACCCTTTTCATCAACGGCATTTTCAGCTAAAATCCGACCATAGATTTTTTTAATAAAATCTTCTCCTTCTTCTTCAGCTTTTTTCTTGGACACAGTAACTCCTTTTTTTGTTCCGCAGTCCTCTTCTCTTATAATAATTGATTGAGAAACATCAACTAATTTTCTGGTTAAATAACCAGCAAAAGAAGTTTTTAAAGCAGTATCAGCCAAGCCCTTACGACCGCCATGAGAAGCTAAAAAGTATTCCAAAACATTAAATCCTTCCTGATGGCAAGAAAGAATAGGGATTTCAATTAATTCACCGCTGGGACTAACCACTTGCCCTTTAATACCCATTACCTGTCCTAAAATACTCCAGCTGCCTCGAGAACCGGAATTAAAAATGATAAATACTGGATCATCGGGTTTTAAGCAAGAAGGAACTAAATCGGTTATCTTATCAATAGCCACTTGCCAGCGGCTTTCAACCAATAAAGATTTTTCTTGCCGGGTTAATAATCCTTCTCGATATTGCTGATTAATTTTTTCTACTTCTTGATTAGTTTCTTCAATAATCTTTTGCTTTTCCGCTGGAACCCTTAAATCATCTATGCCCCAAGTAATTCCTGAAATAGAGGCATAATAAAATCCTATTTCTTTAATTTTATCCAAAATTTCAGCAGCTTTCTGAGAATCATTAAAGAAGTCAATAATATCCTCGGTTAATTTTTTTAAATCTTTAGATGCTAATTGCTGATTAACAAACGGAAAATCTTCTGGCAAAATTTCATTGAAAATTAACCGGCCGCAAGTAGTGGTAATCAATTGATTATTTTCTTTGGGTAAGCGAACTCTAATTTTTTCCTGCAAGCTGATTTTATCAAAATCATAAGCCATCTTAGCTTCCTCCGGGCCAGTAAAAACCTTTAACTCCTCTTCTTTTCTCTCATCTGATAAATTCATTGTCAACCAATAAATACCCAAAACTATTTCATGGCGAGGAACCATTACCGCTGCTCCATTAGCTGGTTTTACTAAACCTAAAGTTGATAACATTCTGGTTTCGCATTCTCTTTGAGCTTCATCTGACAAAGGTAAATGAACAGCCATCTGGTCGCCATCAAAGTCAGCATTAAATGGCGGACAAACTAACCCGGGAATCTGAATAGCCAAACCTTCAATTAATTTTGGCTTAAAAGCTTCAACGCTTAAACGATGTAAAGTAGGAGCCCTGTTTAATAAAACGTATTTTCCTTGGACGATTTCTTCCAAAATTCCCCAAACTTCGTCAGTCTCTTCTTCAATCAATCGAGAAGCGCTTTTCGGATTAAAAGCTAATTCTCTTTTCAATAATTCTCTAATAACAAATGGTTTAAATAATTCCAAAGCCATTTTTTTTGGCAGACCGCATTCATCAATTTTTAACTTCGAGCCAACAATGATAACAGAACGGCCTGAATAATCAACTCTTTTACCTAAAAGGTTTTGACGGAATCTTCCTTTTTTTCCTTGTAAGATATCGGACAACGAACGAAGGGGTCTATTTTGAGCCGTATTGACTGGTGTCGCTCCGGAATTTTTTCTGATGGAATTATCAAGCAAAGCATCAACTGCTTCTTGCAACATTCTTTTTTCATTTTTGATAATAACTTCTGGCGCTTTCAAATCAATTAATTTTTTTAAACGATTATTTCGGCTGATAACCCGTCGATATAAATCATTTAAGTCAGAAGTAGCAAATTTTCCTCCGTCTAACTGAACCATTGGCCGCAAGTCTGGTGGAATAACTGGAAGAACGGTTAAAAACATCCATTCCGGCCTGATTTTAGCTTTCATCATTCCTTTTACCAAATTTAATCTTTTTCTTATTTTCTTTTCTGCTTCTGCCGAAATTTTTTGAGCTTTTAATTTTTCTTCTAATTCTTGACTTAATTTTTCCAAATCAATTTTTTCCATTAAAGATCTAACTGGTTCGCTACCGGTTTCTGCTGTGAAAATATCACCGTACTTTCGAGATAAAATTAAATAATCTCTTTCGGACAAAATCGATTTTTCGTAAATTTGGCTAATTTCTTTTTTTGCTTCCTGATAAGATTCAATTAAGTTTTCTTTTTCTTCGCTATCGGCTTTTTTAGTTTTGTTTTGATATTCTTTTTCTAATTCCTCAAAAACTTTCGCTTTTCTTTTTTCATCTACCGAGGTAATAATATAACTATTGTAATAAATAACTTTTTCTAATTCCTGCATTGGTAAATCTAAAATTAAACCTATTCTCGAGGGAATAACCCGTAAATACCAAATATGAGCTACTGGAGTTGCTAATTGAATATGCCCCATTCTTTCCCGCCGAACATAAGAACGAGTCACTTCAACCCCGCACCGATCGCAAACAATAGAAACACCTTTAAATTTACTGCTTTTATATTTGCCGCAAGCGCATTCAAAATCTTTAACCGGTCCAAAAATTTGTTCAGAAAAAAGACCCTCTCTTTCTGGTTTATGAGTTCGATAATTAATAGTCTCTGGCCGAGTCACTTCTCCATAAGACCAAGATAATATTTCTTCTGGTGAAGCCAAGCGTAATTGCAAAGCTTCAAAATCAGCAACTTTAATTTCACGACTGTCTTTCATATTTTTTAAAAATTTTATGGTTTAATAAATTTAAAATTTTACCCAAAAATTAGATGAATTTAATGAGGAAGTTTACGAAGTTCAACTTCATAAATTTCAAACTTTATTCTTCATTTCTCGCATTCGCTAGAGATTCTTTGGCCTTTGGCCTCAGAATGACACTCTCTTTCTATCATCCTGAGCGAAGCGAAGGATCTCTGAACTTGTTTCAGAACCGTTCCAGAAACCCGTTCCAGAAACCCTTTCAAGATTCTTCTTGTCTATCTTATCCTTCCCCCTTCTCATTGACATCCTTTATTGATTTTTCTTCCTCGGTTTTAACTCCAATTAATTCAACAGATAAAGCTAACCCTTCGATCTCTTTTAAAATCACCGAGAAAGCCGCTGGAATATTGGGATTTTTTATTTTCTCTCCATTAATAATTGAATTATAAGTTGCTGCTCGGCCAATAACATCATCTGATTTAATAGTTACCATCTCTTGCAAAGTATAAGCAGCCCCATAACCCTCTAAAGCCCAAACTTCCATTTCACCAAATCTTTGACCGCCAAAACGGGCTCTTCCGCCTAATGGCTGTTGAGTAATCAAAGAATAAGGACCAATCGCCCGCATATGAATTTTGTCTTTCACCATATGCTCTAACTTCATAATGTACATTATGCCCACGGCTACTCTTTGTTTAAACGCTTCCCCGGTTTGACCATCATATAAAATGGTTTTTCCGTCTTCCGGCAAACCAGCTTTTTTTAATTCCTCCTGAATCTCTTCTTTTGTTGCTCCGTCCAAAGCCGGCGTAATTGCCCGATAACCCAATCTCTCTGCTGCTAATCCCAGATGATTCTCAAAAACCTGACCAAGGTTCATCCGCGAAGCAATGCTTAAGGGATTCATAATAATATCAACTGGCCGGCCATCTTCTAGATAAGGCATATCTTCTTCTGGAACAATAATGGAAATAACTCCTTTATTTCCATGACGACCAGCTAATTTATCACCAGCCATCAATCTTCTTAACTCTGCGACTTCAACGCTAATTTTTTTAATATCACCGACATCTAACTTATCTCCTTTTTCCCTTGATAACACTTTTATTCTCACCACTCTTCCTTGTCGAGACGGCTCTAAAAGCAAAGAAGTGTCTTTCACATCTTTCATCTGCTTGCCAAAAATCGCTTGGAGCAATCGTTCTTCTGGTGTTAAATCAGCTTTGCCTTTGGGAGAAATTTTACCCACTAAAATATCTCCTCCTTTTACCTGAGCACCAATTCTAATAATACCTTCTTCATCAAGATTTTTTAGTTTTTCTTCAGAAACATTAGGAATATCACGAGTAGTCACTTCTGGACCTAATTTTGTATCAACAACATTGCAGGTAAATTCTTCTAAATAAACAGAAGAAAAATAATCATTTTTCAAAACCCTTTCAGAAACGACAATCGCGTCTTCGTAATTCAAACCAAAATAAGGCACAAAAGCCACTAAAAGATTTTGGCCTAAAGCTAATAAACCATCCTCAGTTACTGCTCCATCAGCTAGTAAATCACCCCTTTTTACTTTATCGCCTTTCTTCACTACTGGTCTTTGCATTAAGCAGCTATTTTTGTTGCTTCTTTGGAAATTAACCAATTCATAATTTTTTATCTTGCCCTCATTGGTTTTAATAGTAATATGTTTAGCGTCGATTTCAGTTATTTCACCATCAACCTCCGAAACTAAACACTGGCCAGATTCCAAAGCAACTTTTCTTTCTAAACCAGTTGAAACTAAAGGCGCTCTTGGAATAATGCAGGGAACTGCCTGTTTTTGCATGTTAGAACCCATTAAAGCTCGATTCGATTCATCGTGTTCCAAAAAAGGAATTAAAGCCACGCTGGCTGATAAAATCTGTTGACAAGAAACTTCAACTAAATCAATTTCTTCTTTCGTGACTACTACTGGCCCTCCTGTTTCTCTTACTAATACGGTTTCATCTAAAATATTGCCTTTCTTGTCAATATTAATAGCCGCATGAGCAATTTTATATTTGCTTTCTTCAAAAGCGTCAAGATAGACTATTTCATTGGTTACCTGACCATTTTTTACTTTAACATAAGGGGTTTCAATAAAACCGAATTCATTCAGTCGAGAATATAAAGTTAAATATAAAACCAACCCGATATTTTGACCCTCAGGGGTTTGGATAGGACAAATCCGGCCATAATGACTTTCATGGACATCTCGAACATCAATTCCCGCTCTTTCTCTAGTTAAACCGCCCGGTCCCAAACAAGTTAATCTCCTTTTATGCTCTAATTCTGAAAGCATATTCATTTGTTCCATAAACTGACAAAGCCGAGAAACATTGAAAAATTCCTTTAAAGTCGTTACCAATTGCCGAGGATTTACTAATTGAGCTGGTGTTAAAATTTTTGGATTTAAAGTTGCCATTCGATCCTGAATTGTTCTTCGCATTCGCATCACCCCCACTCTAAACCTCTCCGTTAAAATTTCTCCCACTGCTCTCACTCGACGATTGCCTAAATGATCAACATCGTCATCTTCGGCTAAAGGATCATTATTTAAACGAATAATTTCTTTAATAATAGCAATCAAATCATCTAAACGAATAAACCTCTCGTTTAAATCAGTATTTAAAGATAATCTTTGATTAATTTTATATCGCCCAAGTTTGGCTAAATCATAACGATCTAAACGAAAAAGCATATTGTTAATAAGATCTCGAGCGTTGTCAAACGTGGCTAAATCTCCTGGCCTTAACCGTCGATAAATTTCAATATAGCTTTCTTCTTTATTAGAAGACGGATCGGCTTTTAAAGTTGCTTCTAAATATTTTCTCTCTTTTTCAGAGTCAAAAACTTTTAAAATTTCTTCATTGGTTTCTAAGCCGAAAATCCTTAATAAAGAAGTAACGGCAATTTTTCTTTTCCGATCAATTTTTGTTGAGATTACTCCGGCAGTATCAGTTTCAAATTCTAACCAAGCCCCATGATAAGGAATAATTCTGGCTCCGAATAGTTTTTGGCCTTTAAAGTTAACTGAGGTAAAATAAACCCCCGAAGAACGAGTTAATTGGGAAATAACTATTTTCTCTACTCCATTAATAATAAAAGTTCCTCGATTAGTCATTAAGGGAATCTCTCCAAAATAAACTTCTTGCTCTTTTTCAATGCCTAATTTTTCGCTTTTTAATAATAAATTAACCCTGAGAGTAGTTTCATAGTTTAATTCTTTTTCTCTGGCTTTTTGCTCAGAAATTTTTGGCGGTTCCAAAAAATAATTTTTACAATATAATTCCAATCCCTTATCGGTATAATCTTTAACTGGAAAAATTTCTTCAAAAACGCTTCGAATTCCTTCCTCTAAAAACCAATTAAAAGAATCGGTTTGAAATTGAGTTAAACGAGGTGGCTCTAAAAAATCTCGTTGATGATGGCTAAAGGATTTAGGAGCTAGATTTTGTTTGATCATTATTTTAAATGGATGTTTAAATTGCTAATATTAAAATGCAAATTTTAAAATTAAAAAACCCTCCTTCATTTATTAGGGGTCAAGTTTTAATAAAAAATAAATTTTAAATAATCTAAACTAATCAAGAGAGATTTGAAATTAAATACAAAAAATTAAAAAGAAGCGTTTTTAATATTGAGAGCTTTTAAGATAGCAATGCCTATCTTTTTATCTAAAAAAGAATCTTCTTTACAAAATTTAAAAAAACAACTTTTCACTTGATGTTTGTTTATTTTATACGATTTTAAAAATTTGTCAAGAGAAACAAGAATATCTTCGCCTTTTTCTACTACAAACTGATGCTTTTGATTATCTTTAGTGGTAATTTGAACAGTCATCATTTTTTATTTTTTTTGATTTTTAAATGCTTCTTTTTCCACTGCTCAATCTTTTGATGATTACCAGAAAGTAAAACTTTCGGTACTGACCATTTAATTTTTTTATTTTTTTTATCAGGATAAAAAATTTCCGGTCGGCTATATTGAGGATATTCATAAACAACAGATTTTTTATCCGCGTTCATTTTCAAAGACTCTTCTTTTAAAGATTCTTCTTTAATAGCACCGGGAATTAACCGAGTAATCGCCTCTACTAAAACCATTGCCGGTAATTCTCCTCCGCTTAAAACATAAGGACCAATCGATATTTCTTCGTCAACTAAATATTTCGCCACTCTTTCGTCTACTCCTTCATAACGAGGGCAAATTAAAATTAATCTTTTTTTCTTCGCTAATTCTTCAACTTTTTGCTGAGTCAATTCTTTTCCTTTAGCAGAAAAAAGAATAACTTTTTCTTCTGTTGAGGAAAATTTTTTTCTTTTTTTTAAATCTTTAACTGCCTGATAAATTGGTTCTAAAAGAAAAATCATTCCCGGACCGCCACCATAAGGCCGATCATCAACTGTCTGGTGTTTATTTTTTGTCCACTGACGTAAATTATGAATTCGAATTTTTATCAGTTTTTTTTGCTGAGCTCTTTTTATTAAAGAAGTATTAAAATAACTTTCAAAAGATTCCGGAAAAATTGTTAAAATATCAAATTCCATTTTTAAAAGATATTTTTAAGAAAATCGCGGGAGAACCGCGATTTTCTTAAAAATTCAAAAGAACTAAATAATAAGAAGACGATAAAACACTTTAAATGTTTAAATCTTCCATCAGTTTATCGGCTTCATTTTGAGCTGTTTGGTTTGTAGCATTCCTTGAAGAGCCAGCCGGTTCTTCAATTTTAAGATTCACTCGAGCTTTATTTTTCGCTCCCACAACTCTTAAAATCGTTCTTAAAGCCTTGGCAGTTGATCCTTTTCGGCCAATAATCTGACCCATATCTTCAGGATCTACTTTCAAAGAAAGCAAAACCCCCATTTCATCAACCTTTCTATCAACTTTAACTGCTTCGGGTTTATTAACGATATTTTTGACAATGAGCTCAAGTATTTGTTGATCTGCAGGAACTTCGTTCATATCTTTCCTTTTTATTTACCTTAATAACCGAGTAGCTGTCGACCATCATCTTTTCAGCTACTAACACTGTCTTATTTTAACTAATAAGAATCTTTTTGTCAATCAAAATAACAAAGGACTCAATTTTCAATGTTGGGACATTGCAAATCATTAATGAACTGGTTAGGGTAAAGAGTTTAAGGGTTAGGAAGCCAGTATGGTGAAAAGGTAAGGTTTAGGGTAAAAAATCCTTTTAACTCTTAACCCTAAACAATACAGGCTTCGTTACCTTTTAACCATAGACCATATCCATTTTATTTTGGTTGTTAGTTATTCCAATTCGTTAACTCGTTAACCCGTTAACTAAATTGGCAATGTCGTTAATTGGGATTTTAACTCCCATAGCCCCCTTCCATCTTCTAATCTTAAATAATAAAAGGGAGGCAAAGCCTCCCTTTTGCTTACCAGTTGGGATCAATTTCTGTTCCGATCGGTAAGCGGTAGCCGTAATAGATTACCATCTTCCAATTTTCTGGAATAATTCCACTTCTTAATAGCTCTATTTCTTCCGTATTACGAAAAACACCAGTAGAAAAGAAAATCATTTTCATCATTCTAAAAAAATAGGTATTATAAACTTCGGCTTCTTCAATAATAGTAGGAATATAGACTGTTACCTTTAAAAGTTCGGCGGTGATTTCATCAGGCCATATCTCACCTAAATATACTTCCGAAGGTGTTCCTTCTCGAAAAACAATTGCAATTTTTGCTTTCTCTGGATTATTGGTAAGTTTAAAAACAGTTGGTCCAGCAATTAGCTGATTAGCCAGATTTAATAGTTCTTGGGTTTTTTCGTACCTTGTCTCATCGTAAACATAAATAGTGCCACAAGGCCAGCGAGAAATAGAGCGGAAGCCCTTGTAGTATGGGCTTAAATACAAATATTCTCTTAAAAGATGCTTAATCTGGGGAGACAATTCATTAACATCTAACATTTCACAAGAACCCGGAGTAATTTCTGACTCTGGTGGGTTGATTTCTCCGGTTCCAACAACACTACAACCTGCCATCACTATACCTAAACTCAAAACCAACAAAATCAACAATCCTAAGCGTTTTTTCAACTCAATCACCTCTTTATTATTAATATTTTCTTTTCAAATTACTAATTAACCTATACCACTTAATTTCTATTTTGTCAATAAAATAAGGTAATGTACACCCACTTTTTGCCCTTTTCTGATAATTTCCAATATTTGAACAACGCAAGTCGACTAACGGCTCACGATGTTGCTAATTAAATTAGATGCTAAAAAATTTCTAAAATTGGCAATAAACTCTGACCAGTCATTTCTTTGGAAGATTCCAACCCCAATAAATCTAAAATAGTGGGGCTGACATCACTGAGCATACCGCTAGCCACCATTTTAAAATCATAAACCTCTTCTTCTTTGCGGGGCTCTTTTAATTTTGCCCGTTTATCAACAAAGTAAAAAGGCACTAAATTATTATTATGCTCGGTATCGACTTCAGCATTTAAAGGATTCTTCATTTGTTCTAAATTACCATGATCACTGGTAATTAATAGAGTATAACCGAAATCCAAACCATTAATTACTAATTTTTTTAATTCTTCATCAATAACTTTAGCGGCTTGGATTCCCGCTTGAAAATTACCAGTATGACCAATTAGGTCGCCATTAGCATAATTAACTAAGATAAAATCATAAATATTTTCTTCCATCGCTTGAAGAGTTCGATTAGTAACTTCTCTAGCTCTTAAAGCCGGATAGCTGTCTATCCTTAAGGCTTTAATTGAAGGCACTGCTACCCAATATTCACCGGGAAAGGGATTCTCTTTCAGACCATTAAAAAAATAAGTAACATGAACAAACTTTTCTGTTTCAGCAATATGAATTTGTCTTTTTCCTACTGAAGATAATAGTTTAGCCAAACATACTTCAATGGATTGAGGAAGAAAAGCCACCGGGAAAGGAAAATCCTTTCGGTACTTAGTAAAAGTTACTATTTTTAAATTCTGAAATTTTTTTGTTGGAAAATAAGAAAAGTTTTCCATAAAAAACGGTTCTAATAACTGTCTCATCCTTTCTTCTCGAAAATTAAAAAAGACAACTCCATCTCCTTCCTGAAAAGTTTTTAAAGAAGATGGTTCCTGAGAATCTCCTATTAAAGCCGGTAAAATAAATTCATCTGTAATTCCACTGGCATAACTTTCTGATAAATATTTTTGGGGATCAGAAACTATCTTCCCTTTACCAAAAACTAATAAATTATAATATTTTTCTGTCCGATTATAATTTTTATCCCGATCCATAGCGTAAAAACGACCCCCTAAACTGGCTATTTCTCCTCGGCCTCTAATTCTAATATCTTCTAATAATTTAGGAATCAATTTTTGAGCTTCCTGCGGAGAAGAATCACGGCCATCAGTAATTAAATGAAGATAAACTTTCTTTAAATCAAATTTTTTTGCTAAATCAAGCAAGGCCAATAAATGATCATAACTGCTGTGAACGATGCTATCTGAAAATAAACCTACCAAATGAAGAGCTGACTGATTATTTTTTACAAATTGATAAATATTCAAAAGAGTGGGATTTTGAAAAAAAGTGCCGTTTTGAATACTTTGAGAAATCCTTACTGGATACTGATAATAAATCTGACCCGTTCCTAAAGTTAAATGGCCAACCTCGCTATTACCAGCCTGATTATAAGGCAAACCAACTGCTGTTCCTGACGCTTGAAGACTTAACAAAGGATAATTTTGCTCAATTTCCTTGATAAATTTTAAATCAGCCTGATAAATAGGGTTAGAAAAATTTTTCTGACCAATTCCCCAGCCGTCTAAAATGACTAAACAAATTTTTTCTGATTTAAACTGAGCCATTATTAAATTAATATTAATAAAATTTACATTTTAATCTTAAAAAAATTTAAAGCATTATTGAAAGTTTGATATTCAATTTTCTCTAAAGATTGATTTTTTATTTGAGCAATTTTTCTTGCTACTTCTTGAACATAAAAAGGATAATTTTTCTGACCTCGATAAGGTTTAGGAGCCGCGTAAGGACAATCAGTTTCTATTAAAATTTTTTCTAGGGGTGTTTCTTTAATCACCTCTTCCAAATTTTTGGCTCTTTCATTATCGTAGGTAATAATACCGGAAAAGCCTAAATAAAATCCCCTTTTTAAAATCTCTTTTGCTTCTTTGATAGTACCCGAAAAAAAATGAAAAACCCCTGTTCCTTTAAAAAATAATTTTTCTAAAATCAGTAAACACTCTGTGTAAACCTCGCGGCTATGAATAATTAAAGGTAAACCGCTTTCTTGAGACGCTTTAATTTGCTTTTGAAATTCCTCTCTTTGTTTTTCTTGTAATTTTTCTTTCTCTTCATCAGAAAAATTTTTTAAATAACTATAATCCAAACCGGTTTCCCCAATAGCCACTACTTTATCGTTTTTCAATAAACCGATAAACTTATCATCAAAACTTTCTGGTAAAGAAAAATTATCTTGAGAGTCAATTTCTTCTTTATCCACAAGGTTTTTAAAAGTGTGAGCGGGGTGCAAACCAACTGCTGACCAAAAATTTTCCTCTATTTTTGCCAATTCAATGGCTTTCTCAGAAGTTAAATAGCAAGTGCCAGCATTAACTAAATAAATTTTTTCTTCTTTTAATTGACTGATAATTTGTGACAATTCCTTATCAAAAGTGGCTAAATTTAAATGAGCGTGAGAATCAAAATACATATTATTTGCTGCTTTAATTTAAAACTGCTTCTATGACTGATATTTCACCCTCCCGCCAATAAGTAATTTTTACTTTATCGCCTAATTGATATTCGGATAAAATCTTAGAAAGAGTGTTGGGTTTTTTAATTTCTTGATCATTTATTTTAAGGATAATATCGCCTTCTTTTAAGCCAATTTTTTCTGCTAATCCTCCTTTAATAATACCGGATGGTAGATAAGGATTACCATAAACAACAAAAGCGCCGTAATCAAAAGGAAGGTGATGCTCTTTTTTCAACTCTTCATCAATTAAATAGTATTTTACTCCTAAACTTGGCCTAATAATTTTTCCGTATTTTTTAACTTCTTCTAAAATCTTTTTCGCTTGATTAATCGGAATAGCAAAACCAATATTTTCTGCCCCTAAAATCATTGCTGTATTGATTCCGATTACTCGCCCCTTCAAATCAATCAACGGGCCGCCAGAATTTCCAGGGTTAATAGCAGCATCGGTTTGAATTAAACCAGTAAACTCCAGGGGGTCATCTTCTCGATTAGTTCTAATTTTCCGAAAAAGACCAGAAATTACTCCCCGGGAAACAGTATTTTCTAAATCAAATAAAGCATTGCCAATCGCTAAAACTGTTTGACCTAATTCTAATTTTGAAGAATCACCCATTAACAAATAAGGAAAATTCTGCGGATTCTCATTTTGAGAATTTTTTTTCGGCTCTATTTTCAAAACAGCAATATCGGCTACTTTGTCTCTAGCCAAAACCTGCGCTGGATATTCTTCATTTCGCCAGAAAATAAAATATTTTAACTCTTCATCTTCGACATTGTGAAGATTAGTTAAAAGATAACCATCTTGAGAAGTAAAAAAAGCGGTTGAACTACTAATCGGTGTTTTATCTTCTTTAAAAACCCGAATCATGGCGACTGCTGGTAGAGCTTTCTTAACGGCTCTAATTGTTTGTTGATATTCATTGAAAAAAATCATTTTGGAATATAATTAGAATATAAAAAGTTTAACAGATTTTTCCCTCTGCCGCAAATAATAAAAAATTCAGCCGTAAATTATTTAACTATGAAATGTTTATCAAACAAATCCAATGTGCCCAGGGTGGGACTCGCCTACAAGTAATTTGCCTGACGGCAAATTCTCGCAGGCCGCCCCTCGCGGCGATCGCCTCCATTTTAATTTTAATTAAAATTAAAAATGGAACTCACGCATCGCTGCGGTCTTCGATCCCACCACGCAAACCAAGCAGTTGGTTTGCTCTAGTTACTTCACTTCGTTTAGTGCCCAGGGTGGGACTCGAACCCACATGCCAAAAAATTGGCCAGGAGCCTCAGTCCTGCGCGTGTACCATTTCGCCACCTGGGCTAACTCTTGGTTAAAATCTAAAAACTATTTTTGCTCAGTAGAACTGACTTCTTGTGTTTCTGTTTTTTCTGCGGTCTGTTCTGATTCTATGATTTCGTTTGTTTCCTTACCTTCTTCTGACTGTTTTTCTTGATTTTTATTCTGGATCTCCTGCCCTGTCTTTTCTAATTGCCTCTTATCTTGTTTAATTCTTGATCTTAATTTTGCTTTTACTTCTCTTTGAGATTTCTCTCTGATATAGTAAAGTTTAGCCCGACGCGCTCGGCCTTCTTTTATTAATTCTATTTTTTCTATTTTTGGGGAAAATAAAGGCAAAATCCATTCAACGCCCACCCCATCAATGGTTCTTCTTAAAGTAATTGTTCCCCCGGGCTCATTCTTGTGTTTTCGACTAAGCACTAATCCCTCTAAGATATGAGTTTTTTCTTTTCCTTCTTCTTTAATTTTTTGATAAACCTTTATGGTCATTCCCGGTTTAATTTCTTCCTTCTTGATTTCTGTCATAGTGGATAAATATAAATTTTATTTAGAAATTGTATTTTACCACAAAAACCATAAAAATTCAAAAGTTAGAATAATTTGATATAATTCAAGATTCAGATTAAAATAATTAAAATATTCATTTCGATAAAAATGATGGCCAAAATTATTATTAAAAACGAAGAAGGATTACAACTGATGTATTTAGCTTTTTTAGCGTATTTTACTTTATACCCGAAACCATGGGGGCGAATTGACCAAAATCCTTTAGCTAAAAAAGCCCAAATGTATTTTTTAAGAAATGGTTTGGATCAAGAAATAAAGAACTTTTTAGATTTTTGTTTTCTTGATTTTCAAAATTATATTGGTGAATCAACAATCACTTATTTTTCTTTAGCCTATCACAATCCTCAACGCAAATTATCTCTATTCAAATTTATTAAAAAAAATAAACCAAAAATAGCACCCTTCTTTAACCAAATTTATAATGCCTGTCTAAAATCTTTGGATAGTTTTAAGAAATCTATCGAAAATTCAAGTTTGCAAAAACAAATTCAAAAAGCCACTCAAAAAGATATATTAAACAAAAAATCTTTACTTCCTGATTTGAAAAAAGTCATTAAAGAAGATCTAAAATTTTTTAACGCCGAAGAAAAAGTTAAAGAAACGGTTTTTATTATTACTCCTACCAACTTTTTCCCTTATCAATTTGATGCCGGAAGCTATTTTTTTGGAAAAGAAATAATTATTATTAGTTCAGAACCAAATAATTTAAACCTAATAGAACATGAATTTTTACACGCTTTTATAACCCCTATTGTAGAAAAATTGTTAGCTAAAAATTTTAATCTGCAAAAAAACGTTATAAATCTTACTTCTCAAAAAAGGAAAAAAACCTATGGAAATATCGCTTCTCACTTGTTATCTGAGGAATTAATTTATACCTATATCAATAATTTTAAAATAAAACAAACACCATCATATGATAATTTTTTAAAAAATTATTCTTTTAAGAGCGAAAGAGAATTTCAGGAATTTTTAAAAGAACATTCAGGTTTTCAAAAACGATGTCAGAAATTAAAAATCAACAACTTACACTCTTTTCAAAAAAAATCAAAATTATTTTTTGACACTTACGAAAAAAATATTCTCTCAGAAATTATCTATCAATTATATAATCACTTCCAAAACAAAAAGGAAAACAATCCTGATCTTAAGTTTGAACGTTTTCTTTTTAAATATTTAAAAAATATTTAAAAACGGGCTGCTTTTATTTTATTGCCAGCCCGCTGTTATCCTGAGCGAAGCGAAGGATCTCATAATAATCTCAAATCTCAAAAATAAAATCTCAAATCTACATCTTAAATCTTAAATCTTTTATGAATTTTTTTGAGGAAGTTTACGAAGTTCAACTTCATAAACTTCAAACCTTATTCTTCATTTCTCGCATTCGCGAGAGATTCTTCGGCCTTCGGCCTCAGAATGACAGAGAGAGACATTCGCGAGAGATTCTTCGGCCTTCGGCCTCAGAATGACACTCTTTTTCTGTTATCCTGAGCAAAGCGAAGGATTGTTACCCTGAGCAAAGTCGAAGGGTCTCTGGACTTGTTCCAGAACCTTTTCAGAAACCCTTTCAGAAACTTTATTCTTCTTTTTTTAATTCTTCCAATATTTTCTTTAAATCCTCTGGTAATGGTGATTCAAATTCGTAATTGATATTATCCGGACCGCGGAATTTTAATTGGTGGGCATGCAAAAATAATCGTGGTAGCTTTAATTTTAAATCTTTCTTTTTCCCGCCATAAATTTTATCGCCAATCGCTGGAAAACCAATAGCTGCCAAATGGACTCGAATTTGATGAGTCCGACCGGTTTTTGGAATGGCTTCTATCAAAGTTGCTCCATCATAATAAGTAAGAACTCGAAAATAAGTTTCCGCTTCCTTTGATTTTCCTTTTTGAGAAGAATTTAAAACTGCTTTTTTCTTTAAACGTTGAGTTTTTGACCAGCCAATGGGAAAATTGATAATTCCTTCTTTTTTGGGTATTTTTCCTTTAACCAAAACTAAATATCTTTTTTCGATTTTTCTTTCCTGAAAAAGGTTTTTAAAATAAAAATAGGCCGGATTGCTTTTGGGAATAATCATTAAACCAGAAGTTTCTTTGTCCAGCCGGTGGACAATAGCCGGTCTATTTTTATCTTCACCAATTTCTTTTAAAAACGGGTATTTATCCAATAAAAAAGACAATAAAGACGGTCCTTGATATCTTGGATTCGGCGGATAAACAACTAGCCCTGAAGGCTTATCAACAATTAAAAAATCCTGATTTTCATAAACTATTTTTGGGATTAGTTCTAACGGAAAAATAATGTCTTTTTCTTCTCGTTTAACAGAAAAATCAATTAATTGAATTGTTTCACCGCCAAAAAGCCTTTTCGCTGGTTTGATTCTTTGGTGATTAACCAAAATTTTTCCTTCCTTAATTAAAGAAACTATTTCTTGCCGAGATACGTCTTTAAAAACATTTTCTTTAAGATATTTGTCTAGTCGCTGAGGATTTTCTAAATTTTCAACAATAATTATTTTTTCCTCAATCATAAATTTTCTTCTTCCACCCTATTTTTCTTAAAAGAATTTTTAAAAGATTCCTCGTAGATATTTTTTAAAAGAGGATAAACCTGATTAATATCGTGACTGGCAATTATTTCTTTGCTTTTTAAAGAAAATTTTCTTTGAAGATTAGAATCATTAATAATTTTTAAAACCGCTGTCGCCATTTCTTCGGGGTTTAAACCATCAACTAAAAAACCATTTTCCTCATCTTTAACCAATTCCGGCAAAGCCCCTTTATTAGAAGCCACTATTGGCAAGCCACAAGCCATTGCTTCCATTGTGGCCAAGCTTTGAGCTTCAATTAAAGATGGCATTACAAATAAAGTAGCCAGCTTATAAAAACAATAAATCTCATCCGAATTTGGTTCTTTAACAGAACAAAATCTTATTCTTTCTAAAAGAGATAATTTTTCTAATTCTTTAATCATTTCTTCTTTTAATTTTCCTTCGCCAACAAACAAAAATGTTGCTTCTTGATTTTTTAAAATCAAAGGAATGCTTTTTAATAGAGTCTTTAAATTTTTTTCTTGACTAATTCGGCCAACATATAAAACAATCGGCTTATTAACAATATCTTTGAATTGATATTTTTCCAAAAAATCTTCCGTAATTTTAACCCCTTCAATTCTTTTTAAGTCAATGCCATTAGAAATTACTTGGGTTGGAATATCAGGGCTGATTTTTTTTATTTCTTCTTCAATAAAATGGCTAGGAGCAATTATTAAATCGCAATACTTATGAAAAACAGTTTGATAATAAGATTTAACAATACTTGTTGACCAATTTTTAAAAAACTTTGGAAAACCTAAATAAGACAAAGGAAATTCCAAAGAATTATGCTGAGTCATTATAACTGGAACTTGTCTTTTTTTTGCCTCACTTGCCAAAGATAAAGAAATAAAAAGAGGGTCTTGTAAATGGATTAAATCAGGCTGAAACTGATCAATAATTTTTTTGGCGTTTAATTTGGCAAAATAGCTAACTTTAGTATCTTTACCAATCGGGCTGGGATAAGAGCGTATCTTAATGAGAGAATAACCCTTTTTTGTTTTTTCAATTAAAAAATCGCCTGAATCAGAGGCAGTAATAATATAAGTTTCATAATCTTTTAAAGAGGAGAAATAACTGGCTAAGCGATCAGTAGCAACAGTTACTCCGGAAATATGGGGAGTAAAAACCTCTAAAGAATAAAAAATTTTCATAAAAATAATCGCCGATGATCAAATGTTTCGACATCGCAAGTCGTTAATTTCTAACGACTTGCGATGTCGTTAATTAAAAAGCCGAAGAATCTCTTGCGAAGGCAAAAGCACCGCCTTTTTTTCAATATTTACTAAAAATAGATAGGCGCAGAAATAATAACCATATCAAAGCATCTGGTTTTGGTGGGCGGTAGAGGACTCGAACCTCTGACCTTACGCACGTCAAGCGTACGCTCTAGCCAACTGAGCTAACCGCCCCTTTATACATTCCAATGTCCTGCTTATAAATTGAGTAAACTGGTTTTAATCGCGTGTTCCGTCTTCGACGGAAAATGCTCTTCCCCGGGCAATTAATTTTCGAATATTAACAAGGTAATTGCCCGCTAAAAGCCAAGACTTTGGCTTTTAGCCCAACTGAGCTAACCGCCTAAACAGAAAAAGGATTTTACTCATCTTCACTTTTCATCATCCGCAAAACTATTTAATCTAATGCATCACAAATATATTCAGTTTACTAATTTTATATTTTTGCGGAAAATGTTTTTTCCAAATCGGGGACAAGTTTTTGACAATCTCCTTTCAAAATCAAATCTTCGTTACCAAGATAGGGTGGCTGATTTAAATTAATTGCAATAATTTTCCCTTTCGGATTATTTTCTTTATACCAACTGAGAAAACCTCTGTCATCAGAACTTAATCCAACCGTAAGTACAATGTCAATATCTTTTAACCATTCTGGCTGAATATTTTCTTTTAACCAAGGACCAGTTAAATGAATCGCTTTTACCCCCGTTTTTTCTTGTAAATGATCAACATTTTCAGTAAAGATTTTTGATTTTAGTTTTTGAGAAAGAGAGCTAAGTGCCTGATGAGCAGGAGTTGCTGGTTTTTCAAAGCTGGCCTTCATAAATTCTTTCCATAAGTCAATTATTTGTTGTGGATCAATGATAGACTTTTTAAGAAAATCGTCAGTTTTTTCCGACATTGCAATCCCCAAAGACTCTTGTAATTGATCCATATTAGGGACACCACTAGCCATTGAAATACCAGCTCCGGTATAAAATAATACTTTTTTATTTTTCAAAATTTCCGCTAATTTATCAACCTCTATTTCCTGCGGTTTTGGTAAATTCTTTGCGTAAATTTCAGAGGCAACTTTTTCCGCAATTTCTTTTGGAAAGTGATTTGAAAGAATGCGAATTACTTCCGAGTCATTCTTACGAAAGGCGTCAAAAGCCTGATCAACAATTTTCGCAATTTCTTTAGAGTTTAATTTTGAATGTCGTGCTAAAATTTCATTCATTACCTGTTTATTGGTTTCATTAGCAAAAAATTTATTCATTATATCTTTTTTAAAATCTCTTGATGGAGCAACGCGATATTTTTTATCTTGACTAAGGTTAGATTCTTTCATTTTTTCAATTTGCTCTGGCACTTCTCCGTGTTTTAAAACATAAACCACTTGCTCAGCATCACCCTGTTTTCTTATTTCTTTTGTAAATTTTGCTTTTTCTGTTTCACTTAATTCATCGGGCAATGAACCAAAATACTCAACTACGAAAAATGGCTTACCATTTTTATGACCAAGGGAATATCGCCTTGCATCAGAAGAAAAAGAAAAACTCATTTCATCTTTTTGTTTCCTCTCTCCTTCCGGCGAAATTAATTCCGGACCTTCAAGTAAAAGATTCTTTTTTTCTTCTTTTTTCTCCGGATAAAATATTCTATCTCCTTCCATAAAGTTATCAAAATCTTTAAATTTAATGATTCTTTGGTCGGCATGGCAGGAATCGAACCTGCGACCCTCGCTTTATAAGAGCGATGCTCTAACCACTGAGCTACATGCCGACCAAAGAATCATCTCTTTTAAAAGGTAATAATCAATATATCAAGGATTTCTATTAAAAAACATTAATAAAGGAAATACTTGATATAAGAGCGATGCTCTAACCACTGAGCTACATGCCGACCAAATAATCATCTCTTTTAAAAGGTAATAATTAATATATCAAGGATTTCTATTAAAAACTAATAATAAAGGAAATACTTGATATAAGAGCGATGCTCGTCCCCGGGCAATTAATTTTTGCCCCCCAATTGAAAATTTCAAAAAATTTTATCATCTTTTGTTGGAAAAAACAACCTTTCCAATAATACTTTAAAGGGAATTATGGAAGCTGAACTTTCATAGATTGAACGTTTAAGTATTTCGAATTTAATTAACGACATCGCAAGTCGTTTAACGACTTGCGATGTCCAATTATTTAAATTCTTGAGCCTAATTTTTTGCTTTTTTCCCCTCTTTCAATAATTGCTCAAATTCTTCTTTCTCTAAAGTTTCTTTTTCCATTAAAGTTTTGGCAATTCTTTCCAAAGTTTCAAAATTATTTTTTAAAACATTCTTGGCTTTTTGGTAAGCATCTTTAATAATTTTTGATACCTCTTTATCTATTTTGGCAGCTGTTTCTTCGGAATAATCTTTTTCTGAAAAGATTTCCTTTCCTAAAACCATTAAGTCTTCACTTTGACCAAAGGCAATCGGCCCAATATTACTCATCCCATATTTAGTAACCAAGGAACGAGCAATATCAGTTGCTGCCCTTAAATCATTAGCCGCACCAGTAGAAACATCTTTAAATTTTAATTCTTCGGCTATATATCCTCCTAATAAAGAAGAGAGATCGTTAAAAAATTCAGTTTTTGTTTTTAAATATTTTTCTTCTTTAGGCATTCTCATAGTATAGCCACCAGCAAACCCCCGACTGACAATAGAAATTTTTCTTACTTCGACTTCTCCTTTGCTTAAAAGCGCGGAAACTAAAGCATGACCAGCCTCATGATAGGCAGTGATTTCTTTTTCTGCTTTTGATAAAACCCGACTTTTTCTTTCTGGTCCCAGAATAACTTTTTCAATAGAATCAATTAATTCTGATTGAGTAATTGTTTTTTTATTTCTTCGAGCCGCTAAAATGGCTGCTTCGTTCATTAAATTGGCTAAATCAGCTCCAGAAAAACCCGGTGTCCTTTCAGCAATTTCTCTTAAATTCACATTCGGATCTAATTTTTTATCCCGACCATGAATTTTTAAAATATCTTCCCGGCTGTTGATATCCGGTAAATCCAAAACTACCCGACGATCAAATCTTCCCGGCCGCAATAAAGCCGGATCCAAGATATCAGGGCGATTAGTATTATGAAGTAAAATTGGAGTTTCACCGCCAAAGAAGGCTTCGTTTTCGCAACCACAAAAATCATAAACATAGTCATCAAATGGTAATTTTTTAATGCTTTTTACTATTGCTCTTTTAACGCTTTCCTTGCCATTTTGAGGTTTCAAAGGATTTTGAGATTTCCCAAAACCAAGACGCCAAGCAACAGTTTCTTTTAAAGACTTACCATTATTAATTTGACGACCTTCCTTGGCCACAAATGAATGAATAAAAGATTTAAATCCATGCATCCGAGAAAGCCAATGAAGTTCTTCTATAAGTTGCTTGCTGACTGAAGTAATTTCTAAACCTCCTCGTTTATTGAGATATCCATCACCATTGCTATAACCTCGTAAAAATTCTATAAAGTATTCTTTTGGCGCTTCAAACAAAAATGACGGTACGTGTTTATGAGATGCGCCTTGACCGCACCAATATTTAAAGAATTCCGCGACTGGTTTAGAATAATAAATAATATTCACAGCGTTGGGGGTAAGATATCGTTCACTGCTGGGCTCAAGATTGAATATCTCTTTCATTAATTTTTTAACATCATTGATCTTATCAGTTTCTTTAATATTAAAACAAAAATCAATCTCTTTTCTAGAATATCCTTCTGCTACGTAATAACCAAAAAGTCGCATTAATTCAGGAGTGACTTTTACTTTTTCTGGTAATAAGAATTGATGTTGGTAATAATTCTTGGATAATTCCCTTGGACAACATATTCCTTGTTGCCATTTACCAATAGTTCTTTGAGAAAATCCTAATTCTCTTCCAATCTGCGATTGAGAAAGTTTTCCCGTCTGGCTTAAAGCGTATTGATAAGCATTATCTATTGAACTAAACTTTGAAAAAAGCGGCTGCCAAACTAAAAGTTCTAATTCAAAATTATCATTAAATTCAGCCACTCTTGTTTCTCTTAATTTTTTGTTTGTTCGATTTACCTTATAGGGTAAATCAACTAAAATCTCGCCGGGTTTAATTTCAGAAACAGGCTTGGCTTGAACACCCCATTTGGTTCTAACAAAAACAGAATGATTTTGGGTAGTTCGAATCTTTCCTCCAATAAATTCAATTTCATAAATCTCTTTTACTCGATGACGAAAGACACTTCTTACCTTTTTCCAAGTCGCTTTTTTAAAATAAACTCCTTTTTTATTTTCTTTACCTTCAAAACCTAAAATTTCTAAATCTGAACTTAATTTTTCAATATTCTCTTCGTCGGGCTCATAATAATTGTCAATAACTTCCCTGATTGGTTTTAATTGAATTTGCCCATTCGTTCTAATCAATACTGGTGTCTCTCCAGCTACACTGGCGGCCACTACGATCACTCTTGTTTCTCTATCAAAACCATCCATTTCTACCAAAATCTGATTGAGAGTTTGTTCTCTTTCATCGTGGCCTCCACCTAAACCAGTTCCTCGTTCCCGGCCAATAGCATCAATTTCGTCAATAAACAAAATAGAAGGAGCCGCTTTTTTAGCAGTAGAGAAAGCATCGCGGACCCGACTGTTATGCAACAAAACTGGTTTATCCCCTCCAAAAAAGGCCTCATTTTCACAGCCGCAAAGATCATAAACGTAATTATTGTAAGGAATTTTTTTAATTTCTTTCACCTTCGGCTCCTTAAATTGATATGGAGATTTTTGTGGCTTTTGAAAAGGATGGGTAGTTTTTCCGAATATCACTAAATAATAATCGCTTTCCGGCAAAGGATTCCTTTTAATTATTCTTCCTGCTTTATTTTTAGCTTTTTGAAAACCAGTTTGTAAACCATGCATTGCCGAAAGCCAAATAATTTCTAAAATCAATTGTTTGCTTACTGAACTAATGATTAATTTTCCTTCTTTATTAGTATAGCCATCACCTTTAGCAAGGCCTTCTAAATAAGCCAAAAAATATTTCTTTGGCAGATCCCATAACAATTGAGGAATATGCTTATTATGACTACCATTTCCGCAATGCTTTTCAAAAAAATCAGCTAGAACTTTAGAGGAATAAGTGATTCTTAAAGAATTATCTGAAGTGTAATCTAAACGAGGGTCAAGATTAAATATTTCTTTCATCAAAAAGATACAATCCTTATGTAAGTTTATTTCGTGAGAGCCAAAAACAAATTGAAGATAATAATCTGTTGTCCTTCCTTCGGCTGTATAATATCCTAAAAGTCGCATTAAACCCGGGGTTACTTCTACCTCTTGAGGAACCCTAATTTTTGATTTAGAAACTAAAAGAGAAAGGTCTCTTGGCAAATGCTCCCCTCTTTGCCAATCACTAACAGCACTTTGACTAACTCCAACCTGTTGAGCCAGACTATACTGAGAAATTTTATTTTTGCTTGCAAGAACAAATTGATAATCTTCTAAAAGATCCTTATCCTCCTGCCAAACCACTAATTTTTTTCTCTTTAAGTTTTTAAATTGATGACTTTTAATTTGATGAGTAGTCCCTAATCCCGGAATAAACGCTCCTCTTGTTTTAAAAGGCAAATTGACTAAAATATCACCCGGCGCTAAATCGCTGACTCGTTTGCTCCGGATATAATTTTTTTCACGCACGAAGACACTATGATCACCAGTAGCTTTGATTTTGCCGCCTAAATATCGAATTTCATAAATCTCCTCCACTTTATGACGATAAACAGCCTTAATATTTCTCCAGTTACTTGCCCGGAAAAAACTTTTACCTTTAAAATCGGCTCCCAGGGTTTGAATATCCTCTGCCTTTTTTAAACCTTCTTCGTCTTTTTTATAAAAGCCATCAACAAATTCTCCAATTGATATCAATTTTGTTGAATCTTTTTTTCTAATAAGCACTGGCGTATCACCAGTTACTGATGCCCCCACTCCGACAAACATTTCAACGAATTCTGAACCAGATATATGAAAAAATGGCACATTAGCTTCGCCAGCGGTTGCCCGAGCTAAGAGGGTTTTTCCTGATCCCGGAGGCCCTACTAGTAAAACTCCCCTCGGAATTCTTGCTCCTAATTCCTGAAATTTTTTAGGGTTCTTCAAAAACTCCACTACTTCCTGTAATTCCTCTTTGGCTTCTTTCAAGTTAGCTACATCTTTAAAGGTAATTTTTTCTTTTTCATCTTTCGGAGAAAAAAGCTTAATATTGGAACGAGTAAAAGAAAAAATCTGGGAAGCATTTTGACTGCTTTTTTTAAAAACAAAATAAAAAAGAGCGCCAAATAATAAAATTGGCAGGAAAAATGACAAAATAACACTTAACCAAAAAGTCCAATCTGTTGCCTGCTGAATCTCTATTGGCAATTGGCTAATTGTTTCGCTAGGCAAACCGTAATCTTTTAAAACCTCAATAAAAGAAACATTAGTTTCTCGTTGGGTGAATAATATTTCCTTATTTTTTAAAACTAATTCAACGGTTTGAGGCTTAACAATGACTTTCTCAATTTGGGAAATATTCTCCTTGTTTAACTGATTCAAAAATTCAGAAAGAGAAACTTCTTTTCTTTCTACCAAAGGGTTAGTAAAAGCAACAAAAATCAAAGAAATAATAAGAAAAAAAGAAACAATTAAAATGAGAGAGGAAAAAATATTTTTCATTATGATTAAATCTCGTCAATTAAAAGTTGATCATTGCGTTTCTTCAAAAGAACTAAAAGCATTAAGTTATTTTACCACCGGCGAAGGATAAATTGGTTCTCTTGTTCCTTGCAAATGGCTAATAGCATTTTGGATTGATTCCTCTGAAGAGCTAATAATTAAATAATCGTCAAAAAAGGCATAACCAATTCCTAATTCTTTTTTGCCAAAATCGCAAAAACGAACTGTTGCTCCAAGCAATTCTTTTTCCTGAAAAGTGCACTTTATTTTACTAGGTTTATCAACCAAAATAAAATTGCTTAAATCATCAATTATTTTCCCCTTTTCCCAAGCAAGAAAAACATTTTTTACGGCTTCCTGATTTTCTCGGCCAATTTCTACAATTAAACCTAAAGAAGGATTGACTTCTCCATAATAGCTATAAACTAAATATTTTCTTGCTAAAAGATAGGGTTGTAATCTTTCTGGCAAAGAAGGAATTAACGATAACATTACCTCTTCATTACTTAAAAGTTCGTTATGAATTGGAATTAAAACTTTAAAAGTTGAAGGGGGTAAAATTTGAGACAAGGCTTCGTTTCTAATTGCTTGAGTTACCAAAGAACCAATAATCTTGATCTCAAAAGAAGATTTTTGATAGGGAGAACTAATAGAAATGAAAGGCGATGGCGGTAAAGTTGTGGTCGTAGTGGTGGTCGTAGTTGTTGAAGTAGTTGTTGAAGTAATCACCGGCTGTTGGGGTTTAGCAAATTTTGGCCAGATGACAAAATATCCCAATACTCCCCCTGCCACCAAAATTACGGCAACCACAATTAAAATTAAGGATTTTGAGGATTTTGGCTTGACTTGTTGAGGAAATTCCGGTGAAATAAATTCTTGAGACTGGTTGATATCTCCGCCTGCTGGGGGAATATTGATCGGAGAAAAACTTAAATCTTCAGGGGTGGTATTTAATGATTCTTGATTAGGTACTTGGTTTGGCATCTGATTAGCTGATGGCGTCTGATTAAAACCAACTCCCCCAACAACTTCTGAGGGGTTAATATTAGGGGCTTCAAAATAAGGCTCAGCTTCTTTGGCTTGAAAAGAAGAAGCGCTCTCAGGATTTTGATTTTCAGAAGGAACAAAATTAATATTACCTAAATTTTCTTCTGTTGGTAAATTACCACCAGACGATTTGACTCTCTCTAAATCTGACTCCATCGTCCGAATAGTAATATTGTCCTCTTCCGGTGGAGCAAATCTCCCTCCTGCTGTCGGCTGTTGACTATTCAAATTTTCTTGATTTAAATTATTGAAATCAGGTGAAGAAAAATTATTATCCATAATATTATAATTTTTATTTTTTAAAATTATTTTTTAAAGTTATTTATATTATAGCACAAATTAAAATCAAGTAAAGCAAAAATCCTTGTTGCCAGCAACAAGGATTTTTAATTTTCAATAATCAATGAAAAAATTTTCAAAGATTTGAGATTGTTGTAAAATCACTACTTTTTTTCTTTTCTTGGTGATTCAAATTTTAAATCTTTTAAAGATAAAGAAACTTTACCATTCGGCTCAATTTTTTTAACCTTGACTTTTATTGTCTCGCCAATTTTCAAAACATCATCTATTTTATTTACCCGATAAGGAAATTCAGAAATATGAAGTAAACCAGAATGCTGATGGCCTAAATCAATAATGGCTCCAAAATCCCGAATTTGAGAGACTTTTCCTTCAACAACCTCTCCTTCTAATAAATCTTTTGTTATCTCTTCGATTTCTTGCAGAGCAATTTTTGCCTTTTCTTCGTCTGGCGAAGTAATGTAAAGAGTTCCATCTTCTTCAATATCAATAGTTGTGCCAGTTGCCTGAGTAATGGCTTGAATAACCTTTCCGCCGGGACCAATTAATTCGCCGATTTTCTCGGGTTTAATTTTATAAGTAAATATTCTCGGAGCATAAGGCGAAAGGTTTTTTCTTGGTTCATTAATAACCTGATTCATTTTTTCTAAAATAAACAACCGCGCTTCTTTTGCCTGAATTAAAGTTTTCTCAAAAATTTCCTGAGAAATGCCTTTAATTTTTAAATCCATTTGTAAAGCCGTAATCCCTTTTTCTGTTCCAGCAACCTTGCAATCCATATCGCCAAAATGATCTTCTGGCCCCTGAATATCAGTTAAAATTTTATATTCTCCTTTATCATTAGTCATTAAACCCATCGCAATACCGGCAATATGTTTTGGAATAGGTACCCCGGCAGCCATTAAAGCCAAGGAAGAAGAGCAAACCGAAGCCATTGAAGTTGAGCCGTTAGAAGATAAAACTTCACTTACCACTCGAATAGTATAAGGAAAGATCTCTTTATCTGGAATTAACGGCGTTATTGCTCTTTCTGCCAAAGCGCCATGACCAATTTCCCTTCTTCCCGGACCTCTTAAAGGAGCCACTTCTCCGGAAGAATACCCGGGAAAATTATAATGGTGAAGAAATCTTTTTTCTCCGGTAAATTCCATTCCCTGCATTATCAATACATCAGAAGGTGAACCTAAGGTCACAGCGGACAAAGTATGAGTTAAACCTCTCATAAAAATTGCTGACCCATGAGCCCGAGGTAAAAAATCAATGCTCGCTTCAATTGGTCTGATTTCTTTTAAACCTCTTTTATCTGGCCGAAGGCCTTTTTCTAAAACCAATCGATGAATAGTTTGATTAATAATTTGATTATAAATTAAATCAAAATTTTTAAAATCCTCCTCTGAATAATTTTTATTAGAATTTTTCAAAAAATCTATCGCCTCTTTTTTTAATTCTTCAAAGTTTTTTTGATCAGAAAGAATCACTGCTTCTAATTTATCATTAAGAAAAGACTCTAATTCCTGCTGAAACTCTTGGTTAATAGTTTTAATCCCTGATAAATCTTTTTCTCGAGAATTTTCCTTAATAATGTTTTCCTGCTCTTTATTCATTTTTATTATCTCTTCTAAAGCCAGATTAAAAGCCTGAGAAACTATTTCTTCAGAAACTTCCTTACCGCCACCTTCAATCATATTAATTTTTTCTCCCTGACCAGCAAAAATTACATCTAAAACGCACTTTTCTCTTTCTTGATAAGTCGGGTTGATTAAAAAACCAGTTTCTTCTGACCAACCAATTCTTACAGCCGAAAGAGGCCCGTCAAAAGGGATATTAGAGGTAGAAAGAGCCAAAGAAGCACCGATTAAAGCCAAAACATCAGGGTCATTATTTTCATCAATAGATAAACAAGTAGAAACTAATTGAACATCTCTTCTTAACATTTCTGGAAAAAGCGGTCGAATTGCTCTATCAACCAAGCGAGCTAAAAGAATGGCTATTTCTGTTGGTCTTGATTCTCGGCGCACAAAACGACTACCATAAATTTTTCCAGCAGCATAAAATTTTTCTTCGTAGTCAACCAATAAAGGGAAAAAATCCAAATCCGGCCTCTCAGTAGAGCCCATCACAGCGGTTGTTAAAACCAAAGTTTCCCCCAATTGACAAACAACACTGCCATTGGCTTGCTGAGCCAAGTTATTAAATTTAATATTAATGACTTTATCATTAACCTTTAATTGATATTCTTTTTGTTCCATTGATTTTATTTAATAAATAAATTTTAATTTAATAATCTTAAGATAAATTTAAGCTTTTAACGGAATGGCCATCGACAGAAGAGATAAAATTGCTTCGTTAATTCATTCCTTCTAATGACAAAAGCACTGAATTAACGACATCGCAAGTCGTTAGAAACTAACGGCTTGCGATGTCCAAACATTAAAGATCGATAAATTTTCCCTTAAACTCCTGAACCTAATTAATTACCTTTCATCTTTTTTATCCCCCTTTTCATCGTTATTTTCGTCTTTGCTTTTATTATCTTCTTTTTTTAACTTAATTTTTATCAATTTAGGAATTTTTCCAGTAATCCCTTCAGCAATCCCTTTGGTTGGTTTAATTAAAAAATAATCCGGTTTTTCATCCAAATCATAAAAATCATCAACTATTTCTTTTAATCGATAAGAAGTAGTCCGGCCAAAAGAAATAACCTCCACTCTCTTTCCTAAAGCTTTTAAATATTCAACTAAAGGAACAAAGTCACCATCGCCACTTACCAGAATTATCACATCAACTGTTTGGCTAACACGAATAGCATCAACAGCCAAACCAACATCCCAATCACCTTTTTTTGTTCCATCAGGATAAACTTGTAAATCTTTAATCCGGATTTCGATCCCGGTTTTTTCTAAAACATCGAAAAAAGAGGCCTCACCGGGCTCATCTGACTTTGCTACATAAGCAATTGCTCTTATCAGCTGACGGTTTTCAATTGCTTCTAATAACAAATTTCTAAAGTTGACTCGCGCGCCATAAAGATTTTTGGCTGAATGATATAAATTTTGAATATCAATAAAAATAGCGACTCTTTGATTTTTATGTTTTATGTCCATAATAAAAATATTAAAACCTCCTTTTCAAAAAAGGTTTTATTTTAAATTTAATTTTTTAACTATTTTGTTATACCTTTTAGGAGATTCCTCCTTCAAATAATTCAATAAATTTCTTCTTTTGGAAATCATTCCTAAAAGTCCCCGCCGGGAATGAATGTCTTTTGGATGCTGTTTAAGATGTTTAGTTAAAAGATCTATTTCTTTGGTTAAAAGCGCTATCTGAACCTCTGGAGAACCAGTGTCGTTTTTATGAATAGCGAATTTTTTAATGAGATTTTCTTTTTGTTTAGTAGTCAGCATAATTTTTCCTTTTTATAATATATTTTAATATCTTTTTATAAATATATCATAAAATTCATTTCCCTGCAACAAAAGGTTGCCATTACGGGCAACCAACCTGTTTTATCAGCGCAAACAAAACAATTGAAATTAACGACAGCGCCAGTCGTTAATGAACGACTGGCGCTGTCCCAACATTGATAATTGAAAATTGGAAATCCGTTAACTATTGATTTCTTATTACCTGCTGAAGCAAAGTCCAAGAATAAGCCCATTCATTATCATACCAAACTAAAACTTTTACCAAATCTTTATCAACGACACTGGTAAAAGTTAAATCAACAATGGCTGGAGTTGTTGTTTTAATAATGTCTGAAGAAACTAATGGTTCTTCCGAAATACCTAAAATCCCCTGCCAACGAGGATCAGCTGAGGCTTGCTTTAAAATCTGATTAATTTCTTCTTTGGAAGTTTCTCTTTGGCTGATAAAAGTAATGTCCGCTATAGAACCGCAAACTACTGGTACCCTTAAAGCCAAGCCGTCAAATTTATTTTCTAAATGATTTAAAACTTTAGCCACTGATTTCGCTGCGCCAGTGGTAGAAGGAACAATATTTATGGCTGCGGCTCTTCCCCGTAAAAAATCTTTTTCGCTGATACCGTCAACCAAAGACTGAGTAGCGGTATAAGCATGAATAGTATTCAAAATAGCTTTTTTGATCCCGATTTTTTCCTCTAAAACCGCCATCACTGGACTAACAGCATTAGTAGTACAAGAACCATTGGAAATAACCTGATAATTTTTACTTTCGTCTTCATTAACCCCTATCAAAACCATTCTCCCATCCTTTTTTTCTTCTCCTTTGGCTGGCGCGGAAATAATCACTTTTTTCGCTCCGGCTAAAAGATGGCTACTGGCTTTCTGGTAATCTTCAAAAACACCGGTTGACTCAACAACAATATCAATCCCCAATTCTTTCCAAGGTAAATTTTTTGGTTCTTTTTCCTGAAAAAAATAAATTTTTTTATTATCAACGACTAAATATCCTTTTGACTCAACTCCCCCGATTATTTCTTTTTTTTCATCTTTTTTGATTTTTTTTAAAAAACCGCCATAAACAGTATCCCTTTGCAAAAGATAAACAAAATTATCCAAACTGGATAAATCATTAATGGCGATTATTTCAATATCCTTTTCATTAAAGGCTAATCGGAAGAAACTTCGGCCGATTCTTCCAAAACCATTAATAGCTATTTTTTTAGTCATATTTTTATATATTAATTTTATAATTAACTAAAAATTAAAAAATTCTCTTCATTTTCAAAAGATCGACTAAGTAAAACAAAAAAATTCCTTTCTTTATATTACTTGAATTTTAGTAGCAACCACTTCTTGATTAGTTTTAATATCTTCTTTTGTAGTAATATAAACTTGAGTGCCTGGAACAATATCCTTTAAAGTTAATAATACTTTTGTTGGTTTTGAAGAGGACGTAGGATTAGTTCCAAGCCAAAAAATTTCCGTTTCTTTTGTTATATAAACTTTAAGGTTTTTCTTTTCAAACCCGTTTCCTTCAGACAAAGGCAAACGGTCCACTTGAATTTGGGCCTCTATTTCTAAATAATTATCCCCAATATTTATAACCACGCCAGAAGCATTATAAGCTTTTTCTGGAAGAGGAGGAAATAGGCTCTCTATTTGAGAATTTAAAGTGTCATATTGAGATTTTAATGCATCAAATTGCTGCATTGTCTGCGATAATCTATTTTGCCAAATACCTTTTTGATACAAAGAACCAATCCCAAAACCCACAAGTAAACCACATATGACTAAAAAAATGGTTATTAATGTATT
>Ga0209508_1000453_pt1 | contig 42842 bp, 38 predicted proteins | sample AD_UKC129_MetaG_FD_184427 | JGI IMG/M metagenome (GOLD analysis project Ga0209508, IMG submission 184427) | Active sludge microbial communities of municipal wastewater-treating anaerobic digesters from Canada - AD_UKC129_MetaG (SPAdes) (version 2) | ecosystem: Engineered > Bioreactor > Anaerobic... | reverse complement strand
CAATCCTTGCTAAATTCTTACATCCAATAATATTCCCGTTTTTATCGTACCTATGAGGAATTGAAACCAAATTCACAGTTTGTGGACAGCGATGGAAACGGGAGTTTTTATCGTACCTATGAGGAATTGAAACGAGACGGACAGATACTGTCTGCCACGTGGCATGAAAGTTTTTATCGTACCTATGAGGAATTGAAACTCTTTCATAACTTCCTCCGTCCTGTCGATACGTGTGGTTTTTATCGTACCTATGAGGAATTGAAACTGCGGAATGGCAAGAAAATGGATATACATATATCCAGTTTTTATCGTACCTATGAGGAATTGAAACTCGACATCATATACCTTCCCATCCTGCTCCCGGCATAGTTTTTATCGTACCTATGAGGAATTGAAACTATCCTATACTGTACCAAATGTCAATACTTTTGGTACAAGTTTTTATCGTACCTATGAGGAATTGAAACTCATTTACACAGCCTCCTTCATTTCTTTTTTCTCAGCGTTTTTATCGTACCTATGAGGAATTGAAACCACTCTACGGCCATATGTGTAAGGCCTTGAAAGCGGGTTTTTATCGTACCTATGAGGAATTGAAACTGGTCGTCTGCAATGACATCAGCTGAGTTTGTTTCTGGTTTTTATCGTACCTATGAGGAATTGAAACCCATTAGGATAAAAATTTGTATTATAATAATCTTGGTAGTTTTTATCGTACCTATGAGGAATTGAAACGTGAATATGAAGATTTTTTCTTGTCTTTTGATTGGGGTTTTTATCGTACCTATGAGGAATTGAAACTTTTTTGTACTTCTTCTTTAAACCTCTTTTCACATGGTTTTTATCGTACCTATGAGGAATTGAAACAAAAGCTAACAAATGCAATAAATAAGCTATAACAGAGTTTTTATCGTACCTATGAGGAATTGAAACGCCTGCCAGCAATGGCGGAGGATGACGATCCACTGGGTTTTTATCGTACCTATGAGGAATTGAAACATGTTATATCTGATATATAATGCAATAAATCAGATTTTGTTTTTATCGTACCTATGAGGAATTGAAACAATAGAAAAAGCGGTTGCAAAATACAAGGTTTGCAAAGTTTTTATCGTACCTATGAGGAATTGAAACCAAATAATAAAGCAGTATAACAGCACAGACCGTAAAAGTTTTTATCGTACCTATGAGGAATTGAAACGAGAAAGGGACAGCCGAAGACATAGAAGCGTATATAAGTTTTTATCGTACCTATGAGGAATTGAAACCTTGACATTGTTCATCTGTAAAATATTTATCTTCAATTGTTTTTATCGTACCTATGAGGAATTGAAACTATCCTTAAATAACTGTATGGGCAAGGCGGTAGTGGTTGTTTTTATCGTACCTATGAGGAATTGAAACATAATATAAAAAATCATATTGTAGTATATGGCAGGTGTTTTTATCGTACCTATGAGGAATTGAAACTTTTTTGCCTTTTTGATTAAATTTTCTTTTAGCATTGTTTTTATCGTACCTATGAGGAATTGAAACATTATACCATCTGAGAAAAAAGAAGGATTGATTCTAGGTTTTTATCGTACCTATGAGGAATTGAAACTTGAGGATAAACCCCTTGACACTCCCCATGACTAAGTTTTTATCGTACCTATGAGGAATTGAAACTATTCCCGTGCTCATCTCTAACCACATCGTCAGGGAGTTTTTATCGTACCTATGAGGAATTGAAACAATGAAAAAAGCGGTTGCAAAATACAAGGTTTGCAAAGTTTTTATCGTACCTATGAGGAATTGAAACTTCATCCTCTCCTTTGGTTTGTGAACTAGCCCTTGCACGTTTTTATCGTACCTATGAGGAATTGAAACATTTGCCAAACTTCAAATAAACCATCTGAATTAATGTGTTTTTATCGTACCTATGAGGAATTGAAACGCCTTTATGATACTGCGGTCTGTGCTGTTATACTGCGTTTTTATCGTACCTATGAGGAATTGAAACATAAACTCTTCTAAACTGCTATATTCAGTAAAGTCGGTTTTTATCGTACCTATGAGGAATTGAAACGCATTGTATCTACCTCCAATATATTATATTTACATTGTTTTTATCGTACCTATGAGGAATTGAAACCCTTTTCTACATCGAACAAAGTTGCTCCGTCGTCAAGGTTTTTATCGTACCTATGAGGAATTGAAACTAATACAACTTCATATTCATATCAATAGTTTTCATAAAGTTTTTATCGTACCTATGAGGAATTGAAACACCCGGTGCATGGACTGTTACATTTTTTGCAATTAGTTTTTATCGTACCTATGAGGAATTGAAACTATATATAGTAAATATAATATATTGGGGGTTGAAAAGTTTTTATCGTACCTATGAGGAATTGAAACAAGGCTTCATTCAGACTTGCAAGAACGACAAAATGGTTTTTATCGTACCTATGAGGAATTGAAACTCATGTTTCCTGTTTCAATACGGTTTGCTATAGCACGTTTTTATCGTACCTATGAGGAATTGAAACTACATGAAGGTTCCTATGAGGAGTGCCGGCAACTTCGTTTTTATCGTACCTATGAGGAATTGAAACGCTTCTATGGCTTTTTGCAATTTTAACTCTGCGTCTGTTTTTATCGTACCTATGAGGAATTGAAACCATCCATGTGGTTGGGTCCCCTCTCCTAAATCCATGTTTTTATCGTACCTATGAGGAATTGAAACCGTTGCGCACCTTGTTCCATATCAGCCAAGCCATTCAGTTTTTATCGTACCTATGAGGAATTGAAACGAAGATAGTTTGTGTAAATAATCCCTTCTTTGATTTGCGTTTTTATCGTACCTATGAGGAATTGAAACAAATGTCAACTGCTGTTGCTTTTGAAAGATTAAGAAAATGTTTTTATCGTACCTATGAGGAATTGAAACTCTTTGGAAACAAACAGAATTAATGAGTATCAATTAAGTTTTTATCGTACCTATGAGGAATTGAAACTTCTTTTTTCAGGGGTACTATACCAAAAACAAATTGGCGTTTTTATCGTACCTATGAGGAATTGAAACCATAAAACATATTAAAGAAGATTGTAAGGACATAATGTTTTTATCGTACCTATGAGGAATTGAAACTTGAATTGTACTGCAATTAACTCTTTTAATTCAGCAGTTTTTATCGTACCTATGAGGAATTGAAACTCAAGACGGCGAAAGAAAGCCTTGCATAATAGAGTCGTTTTTATCGTACCTATGAGGAATTGAAACATGGCTAACAATGTTTGTGTTGCTGGACAATTATTATTGGTTTTTATCGTACCTATGAGGAATTGAAACGTGAATTCCGATGCTGTTTCCCTTTCGGGTAAGTTTTGTTTTTATCGTGCCTATGAGGAATTAAAACACAATAGATACCGTCCCCGTGCTAATTTCATCATAGTTTTGTTGTGCCTATAATATAAATTGAAATTAATGCAAATATTGACATATCCTATAACTATTTATTTTTTCATGCCTATAAACTAAATCAATAACATTATAGGTACTCCGAAAAAAAATCTATTGACTTTTTGATATCCCAATGTTATCCTCACATTAGCCCAAAAAATCTTTGAAAGAAGGTGCTCCAACATTTACGCTCTTTTTATAGTGTTAAACGAAGTTGATTATCTTGATGATATTCTGGCCAAATTTGTTGACGTGGGAGTAAGCGGTGCAACAATTTTGCACAGCCAGGGAATGGCAAGCGCCATCGTCAACAGTGAAAATAACAAAATCTCACTCTTTAGCGCTTTAAAAAGCATTATAGAAAATATTCGTCCATATAACAAAACCATCTTTACAGTTTTGGAAAGCGAAGAATTGGTGGAAAAAGCCGTATCCGCCGTTCAAAGTGTGATAGGAAAGGCGCCCACATCCGGAGTAGGTTTTATGTTTACTGTCCCCATTGGAAAAATATATCCCATGGGCTTGCAGGAATAAAACCAGAATAAAAAGAAATCAGCCGCAAAGTATTATTTCTTTGCTTTTTTATTTTTATATCGCCGGAATTTTTCCAAAATTTCAGGATACTCTTCAAAAAAGCTGTTCAGCTCATCAATACTTCTTAAAGTGTCAACACTGAGATTATGTTCAATAAGCTCCGTTTCTATCAAAAGGTTGTCACTGATTCCGATACTTCTTAAAAATTTTTCAATTATATTGTGCCTTTTCAGAAGAAACTCGCCCAGTGCTTTTCCTTTTTCTGTAAGAGTAATAATACCATACCTCTTATACTCTACAAATCCTTTTTCAGAAAGTTTTTGAACCATTTTAGTTGCCGATGAAGGCCTTACATTCAACATCTCCGCCAACGTATTGATGCGCATATATCCTTCCTTTTTTATATTTCTGAAAATCATTTCAAGATAATCCTCCATGGCAGATGTCAGAAGTTTTTTCTCCTGTTCGATAAGCTGATATCCTCTGACCGTGTGAAATTCGCTGTTTTCCATTTTTACCACCGTTCCCGCTTGAATGAATATTTTTTAATTAATTTATATTCGTAACACTGTCATTTTATATTTCATATATTAGTCTTGAGAAACAAAATTTCTCTCCGCTTATTTTGACAATATAACAAATAAACATAATACGTTTCGGAGGTAGTTGTTATGGCCGGAAAACAAATTACATTAGCTTCCTTGCCCATAGGAAAAAAAGCAAGAGTAAAATCCCTTACCCTGGATGGAACAATACGCAGGAGAATAATGGATCTCGGACTGGTTTCAGATACTATTGTGGAGGCTTTGCAAAAAAGTCCTTCCGGTGACCCTACCGCTTATCATATTCGTGGTGCGGTAATTGCCCTTCGTTCCGAAGAAGCGAGTAAAATCATGGTCGAAGTAAATTAACAATCCAATAAATCTGGTCCAACAGGGAGTTCTCCTCAAGTTTGGCAGAACTCCCTAAAATAAATATTCAGGAGGTTTAAAAATGGGGCTTACGAGTCAATCCACAGGAGCAGGTGTTCTGGAAAACAAACTTACCATTGTAAAAAGCACGCCTGTTGACAAAGTCATAGCACTTGCCGGAAACCCCAACGTTGGTAAAAGCACGGTATTCAACAGTCTTACGGGATTGAACCAACACACGGGAAACTGGCCGGGCAAGACTGTCACCAACGCCCAGGGAAGATACAAACATAAAGATAAAAACTTTATCATGGTTGATATACCGGGTACATATTCTCTCATGGCCAACTCAGTGGAAGAAGAAGTGGCAAGGGATTTTGTATGCTTTGGCCAGCCTGACGCCACCGTTGTTGTAACTGACGCCACATGCCTTGAGAGAAATTTGAACCTGGTGCTCCAAACCCTTGAAATCACAAACAAAGTTGTCGTTTGCGTTAACTTAATCGATGAAGCAGAAAGAAAAAAAATAAAAATTGACTACAACAAACTTTCAAAGCATCTGGGGGTTCCTGTCATTCCTACAAATGCCAGAAGCAACGAAGGACTTGACAAACTAATGGATGCAGTTTATGAAATTTCAACCAAAGAAACAACATCCCATCCTATAAAAATTACCTATGATGACATTGTGGAAGAGGCAATTAAAATGATTCAGCCAAAAATTGAAACGATAGCCGGAGAAAAAATTAACAGCCGTTGGGTGGCACTTAAGCTTTTGGACAATGACGGTGCTTTGCTGGAGTCATTGAACAATTTCCTCGGTTTTAATCTTCTGGATGATAACGAACTTGCAGAACTTGTAGACATGGCAAAAAAACACCTTTTGAATAACGGTATCGGGCAAAATCAGCTTAGAGATAAAATTGTTACACGGCTGGTGAAAATTGCAGAAGAAATCTGCCAAAGCGTAATTACCTTTGAGAACAAACAATACGACCATTTAGACAGGAAAATAGACAAAATCCTGACATCAAGGGTTTTCGGAATACCCGTCATGCTTGCCATGCTTGGGGTAATTTTCTGGATTACAATCACAGGAGCAAACTATCCTTCACAAATGCTTTCAACTTTATTTTTCTGGATAGAGGAAAGACTAACCGACTTTTTTGTATGGGCAAAAGCTCCCAAATGGCTTCATGGATTGTTGGTGACGGGAGCCTACAGAACTTTGGCATGGGTTGTATCGGTTATGTTGCCTCCGATGGCCATATTCTTCCCATTGTTTACTCTGCTCGAAGACCTGGGGTATCTTCCCAGAGTTGCTTTTAACCTTGACAATTTCTTTAAGAAAGCTTGCGCTCACGGCAAACAATCTCTGACCATGTGCATGGGTTTTGGCTGCAATGCCGCCGGAGTCATTGGATGCCGAATAATCGACTCACCGCGCGAAAGGCTGATAGCCACAATTACCAACAATTTTGTACCCTGCAACGGTCGTTTCCCAACTCTGATTGCAATAATAACCATGTTCTTTGTGGGAAATTTTGCAGGTTTTTCTCAATCGGTGCTTTCAACGCTCTTTTTGACCGGAGTAATCCTTTTGGGTATTGTGATGACGTTGCTTGTTTCAAAACTTCTGTCCAAAACAATATTAAAAGGACTTCCTTCTTCCTTCGCCCTGGAACTTCCGCCGTACCGGAAGCCCCAAATAGGCAGAATTATCGTAAGGTCCATATTTGACAGAACTTTGTTCGTGCTTGGCAGGGCTGTTTCAGTAGCCATTCCCGCAGGGTTTGTAATATGGATTATGGCAAACATTTATGTTGGAGAACAAAGCCTGTTATCCCTTTGCGCAGGTTTCCTCGATCCCTTTGCCAGATTAATCGGACTGGACGGCTACATCCTAATGGCTTTCATTCTCGGTTTTCCTGCCAATGAAATCGTGGTTCCGATAATTATAATGAGCTATATGTCATCTGAAAGCATGATGGAACTTGAAAACTTAAACCAGCTAAAACAGCTGCTTGTGGACAACGGCTGGACTTGGGTCACGGCACTGTGTGTCATGCTGTTCTCCCTGATGCACTGGCCTTGCAGCACCACCTGTCTGACCATTAGAAAAGAAACACAGAGCTGGAAATGGACTTTAGTATCATTTTTAGTTCCAACTCTGTCAGGTATTGTAATTTGTTTTATAGTTGCGAATTTGGCAAGACTTCTCGCACTGGTTTAGAAACAAATATTTAAGGAGAGTATACACTCTCCTATGCTCTATATTTTCTTCTTTTAAATTTTGCAACAAATATCAATCCCGGAATAAGTGCGGCAACCGACAATATTAAAACTGTACTTTGAGTTTCGGATTGTTGGTTGTCGCGAAACATTTCCATGCCACCACGGAACCGCATATTGCCAGGTGGCTGCATACCGTTCGGCATTTGCATTCCATTTGGCATCTGCATTCCGTTCGGCATCTGTCCACCATCCGGCATTTGCATACCATCCGGTATCTGCATTCCGTCCGGCATTCGCATACCACCCGGTATCTGCATTCCGTCCGGCATTTGCATATCATCCGGCATCTGTATTCCGTTCGGCATTCGCATATCACCCGGTATCTGCATTCCGTCCGGTATCTGCATGTTACGGGGCGGCTGCATGCCTCCTCTCATACCGCCCATGCCTCCCATATCCGACAGATTCAACGTCGTTTCTATGCTGCCATATGAGGTCGAAGGCTGGCTTCCTTCAAGTTGAGCCAAAATACTTTTTGCCCTGTCCTTTCCAAAGGTCAGAATCGCCTGTACACCCTTCTGATATTCCTCAAACGTATAAAACGCAGTTGCATCATTCTTTACATAATCACTGATAAGCGCATTTATTCTGTTTATGGAATTTTCATATACACCACTATAAATATACTTTTCCACAATCTCTCTTAAATAACCATGATAACGTTCCTTGTATTCAGGCACCTCCAAGAGCTTGCCTATGAGCGGAGCGTTCTCCAAATTTCCCGTTACAGGATTATCTATCGGAAAATTCACCGCACGAGAAGCATCATTTATTCCAAAACCGGCAAATGACAGGTTGAAATCCCAGGGCAAAATTAAAAACACCCCGTTCTCTTCATAAAGATAATAATTGTGATACATGCCTCCACTGTAACCATCCAGATTGACCAGGAATGTATTCACCGCCCAGAATCTCAGTATTTCATCCACATCAAGATATTTCTCAAGGTCGGTCCCCTCATTGAGTTTCTTAATCATCTCAATCACTTTTTTAAAGTCTGCATCCGTAGTGGTTCTGAAAACCGCATTGTTTCTTATGGCCCAATAACTGGACGGAGAATCATCTATATATTTTAGGTCGGCACCGCCTCTTGCTCCCATTCTGCCAAATCCGCCTATAAAACCGCCAAATCTCCCCTGAGCCCCGAATCCATTCGGTATTTGCTGCATCCCGGATTCATTTGAGTTTTGCTCTTTTGTTTCTTGATTTTGAATCTGCTTTGTTCCGTCCCTATTTGATATCTCCTCTCTTCCCGGTCTGTCTGGCATCTGTTCTCTTTCGATTCCACCCGGCATTTGCCGCATTCCAAATTGATTTGGCACTTGTTCTCTCCCGGCTTCATTTTGCCTCTGTTCCGCTCCGGGGGCATTTTGCATCTGTTCTCTGCGGCCCCTCATAAACGGCATTGCATTGGGGCCGCCGTTTTGCTGTCCACCTCGCTCTTCTCCGCGGTCTCCTCCAATCTCCATAGCCTCAGGTTTATACAAATTGCCGTTTACGCTTCCAAAATGCCTTTCAATATAGCTTTCATCAATTACTTCAACCGCAAGATACAATCCCCAGTCCTTACCGTTTATTCTGATGTTGGAATACGCACATGCCGACGAAGGTACCCCCATAAAATCAAACAGCTTATAGGAAAGATATTCTTTCATATACGTCTTATCCGACATAATGTTGTTTAAAACTATTTTCTCCGCCCCGTAATATGTCTGTCCGTCGATATATTCACTAAAATCAAGCTTGAAACTAAAACGCTTCGAATCACTTCTCGCAATCTGTGAAAGACTGGAATTTCCCTTTGGCCTGATACCCACATTATAAAAGGTCTCACCGTTAATTGTTATATTGCAGCTTCTATATTCCTCCAAAGTGGCATTTTCCAACAGCCATTCGAAATCATTCTCATCCATTTCAATGTTTATTTCGTTTACCACATTGTCGTTAAATATCTTGTATATATAATCCGGCTGCGCATCAGCTTCTGCTGCATTTGGAAAAGCTTTTGGAACAAGAGCCATACCGGTTATAAGGAGAGCTATGCATAGTATCGTTACCACTATCTTGAAAACCATTTTTGGATTTACATTTTCATCCAAATATATCACCTCTCCTTCATACTGACCGACAAGTCATCTTAACTCATATAATCTCCGTTATAGCTTACCATAACAGCACTTAAAACCCCATTTTGTCTGCTTATCTCATTTACAAATTCCGTTTCCATGCTTTTTAGGCGTACTTCAACCGCAACCTCTATTCCTTTTCCTCCCGTTATGGTCTTTGACTTTACAACATATTTCCTTACTTTATCTTTGATTATATTCATCACATTGCTTTCTGCCTTGTCATCTTCGCAGTTTACCACCAAAATATAAGGATTGTCGGTACTGTTCCTGTTTACAAACAATACCAGTATTATTCCGATAAAGAGTGAACCGAACACAGCCAAAGGTATGAGCCCTGCTCCCAATACTATACCAACTGCTATTGACCAGAAAAGATATGCAATGTCCATAGGGTCCTTTATAGCTGAACGGAATCTTACAATCGACAGAGCACCAACCATACCGAGGGACAGCACCACATTGGAAGTCACTGCAAGTATCATCAGGGTGGTTATCATTGTGAGAGCTATCAGTGAAATGCTGAAGGTTCTTGAATACATGACTCCTTTATAAGTTTTCTTGTACACAAAATATATGAACAGGCCGATACAAAACGCCAATCCAAAAGCAATAGCAGCATCCAACAGCGAAACACTCGACACCTTCTCCAAAAAGCTTGATTTGAAAATATCATTGAAGTTTATCTGATTTCTCATACTTTTCCTCCTTAAAAAATGTTATTTTGTTAATAATACATCCTGCAAAGAGCGTATTTTGACACTGAAAGTTTTTGACGGTCACCAATCTGTAGAATATCATTTATTATCTCAGGGAGAAATTCATCATACTTTACTTCAAGCAACGCCAGCTGCCGAGGGAGAGTTTCCACCGTGGGAAGTTCCCTGTTAAACAAATCATTGCTCACAAGCCCCGTCCTTATGGATTTATCAATTGTAACCCTTACATTTCCAGGGTTGTAAACATAGGCTTCCCTGATATAATCCACAATGGTACGCGGCTTTAGCTGCTGATGCAGCATCTTATGGTATATCTCAACCACTAACGGATCATCTGAGTTTTTCATCCATTCAATATTTCCATTTAATATATCTTTGCATTGCTCTTTTGTGATATTTGCGCTGAATTTGGCTGTAAGGCCGTTTACCTTTATCTTTTTCTCAAGCTTTATAAACGAATCATCATGATTATACAGACGGATACGGATTTTTTCGCGGTTATCCACTCCGTCAATTTTCTCCATCAGTGCCTTGTCTGCCGGAGTATCAAAATACAAGCTCCGTACAAGGTAAGACCCGTCAGGTCCCGCATTTGAATCCGTCTTCATGACACATCTTAATTTTCTTCTCAGTAACAGGCAATCCCCCGCATTGATATAATGCTTTATCTCATGGCGGAATTTTACTTTTTCCATTGAATCACCCCTCTTACCTCAAATCATATAAACAACCCTTTTTATCTACAGAATAATTTTAGCACCTCACACCGATACAAATCTCCGCAAAAATGTGGCAAATGTATGGCACAAGATTAAAGACCATGATATTTCATTTTGTCCATGATAAAATATATTTTGAGGTGGATTTTATATGGAAAACAAAAAACTAATCTATATCGCCGACGATGAGATAAATATCTGCAACATTATAAAGTCCTTTCTTGTTAAAGAAGGATACGACGTTGAAACTTTCACCGACGGGCGTTCAATACTGGAAGCTTTCAATAAAAAGCCTGCAGATTTACTTGTAATAGATATAATGATGCCAGAAATAGACGGATTTTCCCTTTGTTCAACAATCCGCCGTCAAAGCTCCGTTCCAATTATAATTGTATCCGCCAAGGATACTGAGCCGGACAAAATAGCAGGCCTCACGCTGGGCAGTGACGATTACCTTACAAAGCCTTTCAGTCCCATGGAACTCATTGCCAGGATAAAAAGCATATTCAGAAGAATAGAACTGGACAAAATGCATAATGACTCGGTACGGGAAATCAGAATTGGAGATATTGTCATAAATGTCGATAAAAAACAGGCTGAATTTAACGGGAAAAACATCGGACTTACCGGCACGGAATTCAATCTGCTCTATTACCTTGCCAAAAACAAAAACAGGGCGGTAAGCCGCAGTGAACTTCTGGACAAGGTATGGGGCTTTGAAAATTATGTGGAAACGAGGGCCACTGACGACACGATAAAAAGACTTAGAAAAAAGCTTTCCGACAGCGGTTCTTCTCTTAAAATTGAAACGGTGTGGGGTTTTGGTTTCAAAGTTAATGAAGAAGGATGATTTTATGAAGAAAAATACAATTAAATGGAGAATTTTCAAATACAACATTATTGCAATTTCGGTTTTATTGGCATTGACAACTATCGTGTTCAATATTACCATCCAGTCCTATATCAAAAACGACATTAAGGAGCAGCTAAGTACAATTGCTCAACGCGTTGAAGACACTGCTTTGTACAGGGGACCCGACTTTTTCCCTCCCCAGGAACCGCAAAGGCCCCGTCCTTTGCCGGGCAGGCAAAACGGTATGTTTCGGGAAAATAACGATTTATTCAGGTTTTATTTCTTTTTGGACCGTTCCTTAAGAGAACCTCTTTCGATTTTAAACGCCGATTTTATACTTCTTGACAACAACATGGACATAATCACGCCGCCGGAAGGAGACTTTTTCAAACCTTCCGGTGAAATAGCAAATGAAATAATAAGTAAAATAAAAAAATTGGATGGTTCCAAGGTCCAGGAGTATGTTTACTTTAATGTAAACAATACCGATTATATTTCCATTGTCAAACCCGTTTCCGATAAAAACTCCTTTGGATTGGGCTGGTTTGATTATTTACTCGAGCCTTCAAAAAGTCAATCAGCTAAAGCTGGGTATAAATATGATACTTATTGTCATTGTGCTTTTATCGGCGCTGATTTTTGCCATATTTTCTTCTCTTGCGGCAAAAAAAATATCAGCCCCGTTTTCCTCTTTAAATCAGCATATCAGGGCCATTGCCGAAAGAAATTTCGGCGTGAAAATCGAAATGCCGGTGGATGCGGAACTTCAAGAGCTGGTAAACAGCATAAATATTATGTCCGAAAAACTGGAGTCCTATGATAAAGCCCAGAAGACCTTTTTCCAAAATGCCTCTCATGAGTTCAGAACCCCCCTTATGTCCATCCAAAGCTATGCAGAAGGTATAAAATACGACGTGGTGGACAAAAATACCGCTGCAGATATTATCATTGACGAAACAAAACGGATGACCAACCTTGTGGAAGATTTGCTGTACCTTTCGCGCCTTGATACAATTGAGGAAAATTATCGTTTTGCCGACCTTGACTTCAAGGATTTTATAAATGCCTGTCAGGAACGTATGTATGGCATAGCGTCAAAAAGCGGCATCAATCTTGAGGTTGAAAACATAAATGAACCCGTTGTGGTATATGCCGACGAGGAAAAGCTTTTTCGTGCTTTTGCAAATATCATTGGCAACTGCATCCGATATGCCAACAATACCGTAAGCATTGTTCCAAAAATTATTGACCGCTCCAAAATTGAAATTGTCATCCGGGATGACGGCCCCGGAATAGATTCCAATGAACTTCCCAATATTTTTGAAAGGTTTTACAAGGGCAAAAAAGGTAATGTGGGACTGGGTCTTGCCATCAGCAAAAACATAATTGAAAGGCATAACGGAAAAATCACGGCCCGAAACTCAGAATCCGGTGCAGTGTTTACCATTGTGCTTCCTGTCAAGCAATCCTAAAAGTTTCAGGCAAACATAAATTCTTGTTTCATACGGTTTACTTATTTATCGTCGTTACAACAATCCTCTTTTTTCTCTTCAACAGGATCCATATGAACGACTATGTCAATTCCGAGCTCATTTTTTATTCTTTGCTCGATTTCATCAATTATTGAATGTATTTCAACTATGTCTGCCCCTTCAGGCACTTCGGCATGAATAGACGCGCTTATTCTGCCGGGACCGTAATCATGAACTTTCAAGTCATGAGTGCCCTTTATTTTTTCTCCGACCAAAAAATATGAATTTATGCTCTCGATGAGCTCAGAGTTAGGACACAGGCCCAGAAGCAGGTCCACCGAATCTTTCGCAATACCAAATCCTGTATACATAATCAGTGCGGATATGATTAAACCCATAATTCCATCCAGGGGAAAAGAAACAAACCTTCCAATTAGAGTTCCTGCAAGCACTGCGGTTGTGGCAATGGCATCGTTCAGACTATCCTGGGCTGTCGCTTTGTTAATTCCCGAATTGATTATTTTTCCTATATATCTATTGTATGAAAACATCCACAATTTTACAGCCACTGAGATAACGAGCAATAATATCGATATTGTACTCAATGTCACTTCTTCAGGTTTGATTATTTTCCAAAAAGAATTTCTCAAAAGTTCAAGGCCAACACCAAATATAATAAACGACACCACAAGAGATGATATATACTCATACCTTCCATGGCCATGAGGATGTTCCTCGTCCGGAGGCCTGTTGCTAAGCTTGACACCGAGTATTCCAACCAATGACGAACCTAAATCGCTTAAATTGTTGAAAGCGTCAGAAATTACTGCAATACTGTTCATGACCAGTCCCACAGTTATTTTTACAATAAACAAAAATACGTTGCAAATAATGCCTGTTACTCCCGACAATACTCCGTAAGCTTCCCTTACCTTTTTGTTATCCACATTTTGATAATCCTTGATAAACCACCTGATTAAAAGTTTAATCAACGCAAGACCTCCATTCCAAACACTACCGTATTCATCAAAATTGTTTCCCACATTTAGTATATTCAACAGGGTGCAAAAAACACATCTGCGGAATGACACTTACCCACAGATGTGCTTGAACACATTTATTTTATTGCGTTTTTCATTTTACGCACATATTCTTCAACGTACGGTATGCATTCGGCACCGTATTGGGCTATAATCTTTACAATTGCACTTCCTACAATCACTCCGTCGGAGAAACCGGCCATCTGAGCCGCCTGCTCCGGAGTGGAAATACCAAATCCAACGGCACACGGAATGTCTCTGACCTCTTTTACAATTTTTATCATTTCTTTGGCATCATCACCGATTTTCTCTCTGACACCGGTAACACCCATGGACGACACACAGTAAATAAAGCCTTCCGCTTCCCTGGCAATCATTCTGATGCGCTCTTTTGACGTGGGTGCTATCATTGAGATAAATCTGACATCATATTCTTTGCAGAAAGGAGCCAGTTCTTCCTTTTCCTCAAAAGGAATATCGGGAACAATAAGGGCATCAATTCCTGTTTCGCCGCATCTTTTCAAAAACTTTTCACTTCCGTAAGTAAATATCGGATTGGCATATGTCATAAAAGCAATAGGTATATCGCAGGATTTACGTATGCGTCCCACCATGTCAAAAATCTTGTCCGTTGTAGTACCCGCCGAAAGGGCACGGTAATCTGCCTCCTGAATAACAGGTCCCTCCGCCACCGGATCGGAAAACGGTATGCCGAGCTCAATTAAATCCGCCCCGGCTTCAGCCATTCTATACACCAACTGTTCGGTTATCTCCAGTGACGGATCGCCCGCCGTAATGAACGGAATAAATGCCTTTCCGTTGCTAAACGCCCGTTCTAATTTATTCATAGATTTGAACCCCCCTGTAACGCGCTATCGCCGCAACATCTTTATCGCCTCTTCCCGAAAGGCAAATTACAATTATCTGATCTTTGCTCATCGTCGGAGCAAGTTTCATTGCATATGCAACCGCATGGGAACTCTCAATTGCCGGAATTATACCTTCTGTTCGGGAAAGGTATTCAAACGCCTCAACGGCCTCATCATCGGTAACGGCTACGTATTGAGCCCTTCCAATATCCTTCAGATACGCATGTTCCGGGCCCACTCCTGGGTAGTCCAGACCTGCGGAAATAGAATAAACCGGTGCAATCTGTCCATACTCATCCTGGCAGAAATAAGACTTCATGCCGTGGAAAATTCCCAATGTACCTTTTGACATTGTTGCCGCATGCTTGTCAGTGTCCAATCCCTTTCCGGCAGCCTCACATCCTATAAGCCGAACACTTGAATCACCAATAAACTCATAAAACGCTCCGATTGCATTGCTGCCTCCGCCCACACAGGCCATAACAACGTCAGGAAGTTTTCCTTCCTTCTCCATAATCTGCTTTTTAATTTCCCGGCCGATTACGCTCTGAAAATCCCTTACAATGGTAGGAAACGGGTGTGGTCCCATGACAGAACCCAGCACATAATGAGTGTCATGAACCCTTCTCGACCACTCTCTCAAAGTCTCATTTACCGCATCTTTAAGTGTCTGTGTTCCGCTTGTCACCGCATGAACTTTCGCGCCCAAAAGCTCCATCCTAAATACATTCAACGCCTGACGCTCGGTATCCTCCTTGCCCATGAAAATTTCACATTCCAATCCCATAAGCGCCGCAGCGGTTGCCGTCGCAACACCATGCTGTCCGGCGCCGGTCTCGGCAATTACGCGTTTTTTACCCATACGTTTTGCAAGAAGCACCTGGCCCAAAACATTGTTTATTTTATGCGAACCTGTATGGTTGAGATCCTCACGTTTCAGATAAATTTTTGCTCCGTTCAGGTCTTTTGTCATCTTTTCCGCATAATAAAGCAAAGACGGACGTCCTGCATAATTTTTCAACAGGTCGTCAAGTTCCGCCAAAAAGTCGGGGTCGTTTTTAAAGTGGTTATATGCCTCTTCCAGCTCAATCACGGCGTTCATCAATGTTTCCGGAATGTATTGTCCGCCGTGGATTCCAAATCTTCCTTTCGACATATACGTCACCCTCCTTCTGAAAAATAAACTATATAAATAAAAAACGCCTTTATCCCTCGACAGGGACAAAAGCTGTTCACTTCTGCGGTGCCACCCACATTGGCGAATAAATCGCCCACTCATTTTTGTGTACCAACATATACACCCTGCTGATAACGGGAAGGGCACCCGTAAGCGCCTACTCTTTTTTCCAATTTCGGGCTTCCCTCACAAGTCCATTCAGAATAACCTTTGCAACTGCCTTCCCACCAACCGGCAGCTCTCTTTGTGCAAGCCGTTATTCCTACTACTCTTGCTCATAGGTTTATTTATATATACTATTACAGTTTAGTATATCACTAAATAACTGTTTTTGTCAACAGCAAAATTTGACCCCTATTTTCAGGTTTCTATATCATAATATCCAATATTTTTATCATTTAACAAATCAGTATACCTGATACGCTTTCCCTCAATACTGATCTGATCAGTATAAACAGAATCTATTTTATTGACGGTTTCATCTTCTTCCTTATACACACTAAGCCTGTTAAGAGTATCTATGTAATAAATATCCCCGTTATGATAAACGGCACTTCTTTCTTTCACATCCAATGCCAATACTGTTTCTGAATTTGTATTTCTGTCAATTCTAACCAGTCTTTTGCCTTGCAGATAATATATATAATTCGCATTGAGAAAAAAATAATCAACTGACGGCAGACTAGTTTGATCCTGTCTTCTATCGAAAAATGCTCCAAAAAAATTTTTATCATTCTCTTGGATACCATTATAAATCAATTCCTCTTTAAAATCTTTTAAATCAATACCATATATTTGAAATCCATCAGTTTGCAATATTTCTTTTAAATAATAGCACCATCCGTCTCTTACAAATATCGACCTTATTCTGTATCCTCGTTTTAATGATCTGTCTTCAGTTTCATATATATCCTGTCTGAAAGGATCCTTTGGCAAAACAATTTGCTCTCCTTTATCAAGATTCTCCGCAGTTATTATATTTTTTTCCGGATCCAAAGATATTACATACTCATCAGTTTTTACACATCTCCATTCTTCCGAAGCATTGAAAGTGAAATTATCTTTTTCACTCATTTCTGTCCGGCAACCTGTAAGAATTAAAAGCAGAATGGTTAACACACATAAAGCACATGAGAACTTACGTATTTTATTACCGAAATTATTTAGGCGAAAAGTATGCCTTGAATATTTCACAATGCAAGTCAAAAAAAGAAATACAATTTCAATTACAAACATTAACATCAATAAAGTAATCATATTTTTACTAATTTTTTGAAATAATATTATTCTATCCACTCCTTCTTCAGTAATAGCCGAAAGATAATTATCTCCCCACAAATACCCTGCTCCGACAAGAAGCCCTGACGGCAGTGGAAGATAATATAATGTAGTTGTTCCTCCATATACTATATACGGTAAAAACACCAATGTACTGCAAGTAAACAAAGCAACAATTGTTTTTTTACTTATTACACTTACAACTGAAATAAAAGCTGTAAACAGCACCGCACCAACTATGCGAAATAATACGATTATGACAAAAGCTTGTCTTAAAGAAACATACCAGTCACTATATTCAAAAAATTTCAAACTTTGCAATGGAAATGTACTATTATCAAGTCCCACCATAAAATCCACGCAAATATATTCTGCTACTGAAAACAAAATCACTATGCCAGCACTTAAAACAAATGCGCTCAGTAGCTTTACGATTGCAACCTTGTACTTTCCCCTAACACTGGATACAAGCAATGAATACATGCCACTTTCATATTCATTGCAAAACAATGGTACCATAACAATTAGCAAGCACACTATAAGCAATACATCCGGCGCGTCATGGCTCAGAAGTGTCTGCCAGCCCCTCCAATCAATAATATATCTGACATCCGGAGCTTCTTTCGCGTAGTAATATTGATTATATACCAAATTAAAAACATCTGCGTTTTTTAAGCATTCATAATACTTTTTAGATTTTTCTTCATACTCCTTAAAACCAATCTCTCCATTTCTTTTTTTGTGAGACAAGTCTTCTAGGTAAGCCTGTGCATTTGTTACACTATCATATTCAGCTTTAATGGACTTTTCTTTTTCCTCCGTAAGTTTACCTTGATAGAGGTTTATATAGTATTTATAACCTTCTTCGTTGCTATTGATAATGCTGTTAGAATCATATCCCTGGTAAAATAACAGGGCAATTTTGAGAAGAAACATAATACCTATACAAAGCAATCCTTTTTGTTTTATCAGGACTTTCTTCCATTCAAAAACTATCATCCTATGAACTTTCCCTTGTAATTAATTTTTTTATCACTCTTAAATCTCTGATAGAGACTATCATATAAATAAGAATAAATATCATTAACACAATGAAAATTTGAACAATTAATGCTACATGTGCCCTTAAATAAAAAGTATCCCTTATGTTTATTCCCAGCAATTCATTAAACAACTTATTTGCTCTCAATAATGTAAACGGACTCATAAGCGCCCATATTGTTTTTGAGGTTTCGACAGAAGCCACATACCCACTGGCATAAATCCCGAGAACTACACTCAAAGTACTTATCGCATAAGGATAGACAACTCGTTGAAACAAAGCAGAAAGGAGGCAAATCCAAGTCGCAAACACAAACAACCCCACCACTTTCAATAGTGTTTGTAAAACATAAAACATTCCCACAGAACAATTAAGAGGCGTATATTGGTAAGCCTCTACCGCATATATGGGCATTTGAATCCCTGAAAGTCCATATAAAAATTTACATACTAAAAAGTTAATACCGGAAAAAACAATTACTAAAAATGCTGTGTACAAAAATATCGAAAATACTTTTACAAAAGTCATACTAAATTTTCCTTTTATACTTGAAAGTATAAGCTTGTCCATATTTGTATTTTTCTCATTTACAAACATAGGTGCAACCCCTAAAAGTAAAAGTAAAACTATTAGCAAATCCGAAAAATCATATTCAAACAGTAATTTCCAAAACTTACCATTATGAAAAACATCTATTTTCCTTCCACTATAATGTTTTACAATAAATTCATTTTTGGATTTGTCAAAATTATTGCCACATTGGCTGTAAAATTCAATGTTGTCCTTTGCATTCTCAATTACCTGTTTAATCGCAGATTCATACGTTGAAACATACTTCATATACGTTGAAACATACTTCATGGGTCTATAAAAATACTTGGTTATAAAAACATAATCTCCCCAAATGTATCCTGTATATGTTCCTTCCTGTTTCTCTCTGCTATAAGTGCCGTCCGCGACCATTGCATCAAGCCGTCTGTACTCACTAACCACAAATCTTGCCTTGTCAGCCGTTAATTTTCCCGACACTTTATCATACATTTCCTGATAAGACTGCCACCATTTCTGATATTCCGCAGTATGCGGCAAAAAATATCCATACAAATCGTTAGGGCCATATAAATAATCTTTATAAATTATAAGTATATTTATTAACAAAAAAGACAAAAGAGCTATTACAACATAACTTCTTAAATAATTTTTTCTTATCTCAAAGTAAACAATCCTTATCATAAAACCAAACTCCTGATTTATTGTTCCATTATCGATAAAAAAACATCTTCCAAAGAAGGTGCCACAGCTTCGGCAATCCCATCCGGCCTGCTTTCGGAAACAATGCGCAGTTGTAATTTGTCTTCCAATCGTTTGATATTTGCAATCAAATACTTATGCATATATTTTTCTACATCTGTCTCTGACACAGTCACATTCCATATTTTGCCTTCCACAGTTCTTTCTAATTCTTTTGTAGTACCTTTTTTCACTAACTTACCTTTTTTCAGAATTAATACTTCTTTTGCAATATATTCAACATCTGAAACAATGTGTGTGGCCAAAAGCACAATCCTGTCTTTGGAAAGCTTTGAAATAATATTTCGAAAACGTATTCTCTCACCGGGATCCAAGCCTGCAGTCGGTTCATCCAAAATCAGGATATCCGGTCTGTTAAGAATTGCTTGTCCAATTCCCAGTCTTTGTCTCATTCCTCCTGACAAAGCACCTACTTTTTTCTTATATGAGTCGGTAAGATTTACTAATTCCAGCACCTCTTCTATCCTGCTATCTACATGTTTTGACGGGATACCCTTAATTGCGCACATATATTTCAAAAACTCATCCACTCGGAAATTTTTATAAAAAGTCGGTTCCTGAGGTAAATATCCAACTTTATCCAGATATTTTGTGCCCATTTTTTTTACGTCAGACCCATCCAGTAAAATTGCTCCTTTACTGGCCTCCAAAACCCCAATAATTATATTTATCAGCGTAGTTTTTCCCGCCCCGTTGGGTCCCAGCAATCCATATATGCCTTCCGTAAAAACACCATTAAAATTATCCAATGCGCACTGTTTTCCATAAAACTTGGTTATATTTTCAAGCTTAAGTTCCATTTCACTCTTCCTTACAATTATATTTACAAGAAATGACTTCTCCGTTGTCTTTCTGAAACAGAATTATACATGTTGACGGTTCATCTCTGGTATATATCTCTATAGGTATGCCCATTTCAGGAGCCACAATTTCTTCATGGACAATTTTATCGCTTTTTAATTTATACTGCCGTATGCAATGGCTTCCATCAGAATTTGACTTGATTGCAATCAGGTATTTTCCGTCATTTGTAGCTATCGCCATATTATTTTCTTCTCCATCCAACTGCATTTTAAAATTTTTCTTTGTCTGCAAATCAATACCCAGTAATCTGCCACTGGAGCTTTTCATTGGGTTTCTGTCTTCTTCAAATACAACATACTTTTTCAAATACAACATACTTTTGTGAAACTCTCATTCTTACGCAATTAAAATTCTTCTCAGCAAAAACATTCATCTTTTTGCTTTGAGGTTCAAACGCTCCATAATAAAAAGTACCTTCTTCATTCACCCGTATGCCGTAAAAAACAATATCATCTCCGGCAAACAGCACACTTGAAAAACATATATTATTACTGGTTTCATTAAGAATCTCGCTTGTTTTGCCTGTCTCTACATCATACATATATAGTTTGGGCGAAGACTCCGCCCATATAATTTTTTTACCATCCCGCGAAACAGTCATTTTTGAAACAATCGTTTGATGATAATTGTTTTTTTGTGGAAATATATCCACAAAGTCAATTTCCTTTTGTAAATTTAAGTTTTTATCATAAATTTTGACAAGCCTTCGTTTTACATCCTGAGGAAAATCTATAAATTTAAAACCGGATTCTTCTGTAAGTTCCACAGGCCTGTCAGCATAAGCTGTGACAATAATATAACCCTTATCAAATTCAAGTGCCTTTTCAATAAAACTGTTTTTTTCAATGGTAATCTGCTTTACCGGTGAAGATTTTCCATTTTCCATCAATAGCATATAACCTGATTCATAGTCAACATCAAGGTATCTCGAATAATCCTTGTCCTGAGCAAGAGTACCGGATTTACTTAAATCCAAATAGTTTTTGTGAGCGCTGTTTTTATTACCTTGAGATTGTGTGCTACTTTTCAAATCATTCACTAAAAGAATGGAATTCGTTTTTATTGGAAAGTATATGTCTGCAAAATAGCCTTTTCCTGATGGATTTGATATTGCATATATGGTATTTAATCTTTCATAATCACTAATATCCAGCTCCAAATCAAAAGTACACATTTTTCCTTTTTCAATTTTAGCTGCTAAATAGTCTGAATTCATAATCCGTACAGGTTTATGGTTAACAAAAATAGTAGTGTTGTATTCTATTTCAGGTCCACCATATATACGAAATTTAAACTTAACTTTTCCATTTTTAGCATAAATAACATTCTTACTTTTATCGTCATAAATTATTTCCGTCCTGGTCATTGTGTCTATGTCATCGAATGCATTTGCTTCAGACCCGACATTACTTTTCAGTTCTTCAGGAATATCCTCAAGCACGTATTTGGAATATCCACGCAGTTCTTTCTCATTAACAAATTCAGATTTAAAATATATTTCACTTGGCTTGTTCGCGGCTAGCGAATGATATACACCATACACAGGTCTGTTTTCATCCTCCGGTATAAAGTCAGGTTTTAAAATGGTTGCCGAAATGACACCAATCCTATCTCCTTTTTTCCCTGCAACAGGTGTAAATACAACATCAAATTCTTCTCTTTCATTATATCCCAAAGAAAATTTATGCATAAATTGTTCTTCAGTGACTGTACCATTTTTTCGTCTAATTCTATACGGTTGAGGAATCCCATCCACAAAAAACATCAACCCAAAGTCTGCCTTAACCTTTTCTTCCATACCTTCCACATAATATGGAATACAGACTTCTTTCCCATTGTACTCATAAACTTCACGTTCAGAGAAGTTCTCACTGATAAATCCAAAACCAAATTGTGCTATTGTCTGACTCTTAGTATCATTCTCATTAAAAATATCCTCAATATTTTGATTATCTTCCTCCATCAATTCGTCTTTTTGATTGTAATTCTTTTCTCTGCTGTTGCATCCAATGCATAGAATAGAGAAGCAAATAACAAACATGGCTAGAATGATTCTCTTCATAAGTAGTCCCCCATTACACTTTTTTGCTGCTCTTTTAAAATTTTTCAACATAAACTTAGCGGTATAAGTTTATTACTCATACCACTAAGTTTCGCCGTACATCACCTTTATATAGTTGTATAAGTATGTCTATTTTATTAAATTAATAAAGTCTTTGCCGAAAACCTTACCGTGCAATTATAATTATGTAATTTTTATTTTTTATCTCATATCTGCAACAAAAATCTATTAATAATTTTTCTTTTAGCTATACAAATTGCTAAAATGTTGTGCATGTATATCTCACAATAGCATTCTTTCCTCTTGCTTCATGACAACCAAATGCTGCAAACTCATGATGTGGCAATATATTGGATTTAGTTAATGTTTTGGCAGTAGGTGCATTGGTCTTACTATCAATACAAGTATATAACGGTGTACCTGTTTTATTATCCTGTACCTCAATTTTTACTATAACTGTTGTGCCGGCTGAATACTTAGTAATTGATGTAATACCTTCTACTCTGACATTATAAGTTCTGGATATAGGATGGGTGACCTCATGCCCCAAACTCCAAGAAAATGTTCCAAATTCAGGTGTTTGCCCACTTCCCTCGTTTGCACCTGCATTTACTAAAAGACCGGTCATACTTATAGTTACAATTATACAAATAATTAAAGCAGTAACTCTTACTTTTTTCATTATTTCTCGTCACCCCTTTAATTGCTAATTAATGTTCAATTATTACAAGAGGTGTGTACGAACGATATATATATTACCATTAAGTAAACTTTATGTCAATATATTCAATTTTAATTAAATTTATTTAAAGAATCAAAAACAAAAGAAATAACTCCGAGATGATCAAAAAGAATTTTGCAACCCATTCCAATCAAAATAAGTCCGCCTACAATTTCAGCTTTTGACTGAAACTTTACTCCAAATAAATTGCCAATCTTTACACCCAGAAATGAAAAAGTGAATGTAGTTATCCCTATCATCGTAACTGCCGGAATAATATTTACCTGCAAAAATGCAAAAGTCACTCCTATTGCCAGAGCGTCAATACTTGTAGCAAAAGCCATCACCGTAAGACTCTTAAGGCTGAATGTGTCATCTTCGTCAGTTATTTCGCAGGTATTTTTAGATTCCTTTATCATATTAATGCCAATAAGCGAAAGCAGACCAAAAGCAATCCAATGGTCAATTGAAGTTATATAATCTTTAAACTGTGTTCCCAGAAGATAACCCAAAAGAGGCATTAAAGCCTGAAATCCTCCGAAAAAACAGCCGGTTAAAACCGCATTCCTGTAACTCATTTTTTTCATTGACAAACCTTTGCAGATTGCAACCGCAAAAGCATCCATTGAAAGTCCAACCGCAATAATCAGCAGTTCAATACTGCTCATTATTTTTTACTCCTTCGTACGTCAATTTGCCGCGCAACAAGCACTGCATAAACCTCGCCGCGAAATTTCAATAATATTTATACTAACATAATTTTGGCAAATTGCATAGAGAATTTTCACAGCATTTTATATCAAATTTTATACAATTACTTCAACGTTTATACTAAGCTGTTATACGGTATTTAAATACCTGTCATTCAATTGGCACTTTACTACTAAAATAGAGTATGAGATAATTATTTTCGAAGAAATGCAATTTTTTAGAAAAGGGGTCGAACAATGAACAAGAAACAGCTAATCGGTTTAATTGTGGCAGGAGTAGTATTTGTTTTTGTTTGTTCTTCAAGTGTTTTGGTAAACACCGTTTCAAAAAGACTCGGAACGTCTCTGAACTTAAGCGACAGCGAAAGCAGTCTTCCTCTTACTCCCTATATAGGTGTTGTAAGTGTTGAAGGCACCATTATGGACAGCAACTCAACCACAAGTTTCTTAAGCAACGGTTACAACCACAAAGAAACGTTGAAGCTCATTGAGGATATGAAAAATTCAGCAAGCAACAAAGGCATTCTTTTGTATGTGAATTCCCCCGGCGGAGGCGTTTATGAAAGTGATGAATTGTATTTGAAGTTGAAAGAATACAAAGAAGAAACCGGAAGGCCGGTCTGGACCTATATGTCAAATCAGGCATGTTCCGGTGGCTATTATATTTCTATGGCATCCGACAAAGTATTTTCAAACCGAAACGCATGGACCGGTTCCATCGGCGTCATCATCTCCCTGACAAACCTCAAAGGCTTGTACGATAACCTTGGAATTAAAGGTATTTATATTACAAGCGGCAGAAACAAAGCAATGGGTGCTGCCGATCTGGAATTGACAGATGAGCAGCGTGATATACTTCAAAGCCTTGTGGATGAGGCATATGAGCAATTTGTTGAAATTGTGGCGGAAGGCAGAAAAATGACAGTGGAAGAAGTAAAAAGAATTGCCGATGGAAGAATTCTTTCCGCAAAACAGGCACTCGAGTTGAACCTCATTGATGAAATTGCCACGTATGATGAAGTAAAAGAAGCTTTCAGCGCAGAGCTTGGAAATGTTAAAATATATACACCCAAAAAGAAAGACCCGTTTGGACTTAGCTCTTTGTTCAGCTATATAAACAGCTTGAAACCTCGCTCTGATACTGAAATAATAGCCGAGTTGATAAAGGCTAAAGGAAATGGGGTGCCGATGTATTATGCAATGCCGGGACAATACTAATATTATTTACGCAGGTTTTGGGGCACGACTGGCAGCATATCTTGTTGATTCTCTGCTGGTGGGAATTGCTCTGCTGGTTGTAAGAATACCGATGTTTATAGCCAATATCATTGGAACTCCGGATTTTATTACAGCACCTATACTTTTTCAATTTAACATCTTCGACATTGTCATTTATTTACTGAGTATACTGTACTACACTTTAATGACATACTACTCCGGCTCGACACTGGGAAAAAAATTTCTCAATCTTAAAGTGATAAGTGCAAACGGTGAGAAACTAACATTTATCAACGTATTATACAGAGAAACAATAGGTAAATACTTGTCCGGAATTGCTATGTTTGTAGGTTATTTCATGATAGCAGTTGATGAACAAAAGCGGGGACTTCATGACATACTTTGCGACACAAGAGTTATTTACAATTTCAAAGTACCTGTTAAAACAGCGGAAAAATATCCCAGTAAAAAATACGCGTGGACATGGAGTATAAAAGAGGAATTTTTGAAAGATTTCGTGGAACTGCATTTAAAACCTTCGCCGGAGATGCTCGAAGAGCAAAAGAAAGCGGGATATAAAAACTCTTCTTTCTTTAACAACGGCAACCAGTTCTTTTTTGTATTTGAATGTGACAACATTGATTATGCCAATAATTATTTATCTTCAAGTCAAGTCTTCCGGGAGTGGTATGAAACCGTCTCTCCCATGGTGGAGAATCCTTTTGACTTGAAAAATGCCGTAGCTGTTTAAAATAAAGCCTTCATTCATTTGTTCCATAAACTCTAAAATGAATGAAGGCTGTTTTCCTGCTCCTTTTACTTTATCTTTATTCATATCCTTCATTTAACATTCTGCTTTCCGGATCTTCTTAAAACATCATTTCTAAGCAAAGTGAAAAGAACTGTTGCAATCGGTACCCCAGTCAAAACACCAATCGGGCCCCCGACTCCGGCACCGACAATTGCCGCCAAAACAACCCATATTCCGGGAAGTCCAAGACTGCTTCCGACAACCCTTGGGTATATTAAATTATTTTCCAACTGTTGCAATACTACCAGGTAAACTAAAAACCATATAGCTTTAGTGGGCGAAATCATTAAAAGGAGCATGAACGCACAAAATCCGCCTATGTACGCTCCAAAATACGGCACCAATGCGGTAACTGCAATTAAAACGCTTATGAGAAGTGCATATTCAAACCGAAAAATAACCATCCCAATAAAGCAAAGCGAACCTAAAATGAAAGCCTCCGCCAGCTGTCCATATATATATTTGTTAAACACATCCACCACAACACGATACACATAAGCTCCCTTCTTGTACAGGCACTCGGGAAGATAAGTGCTGAAAACTTTTTTGCATTGTCCGATAAGTCTTTCTTTTCCCGCCAAAATATATATCGAGAACACCACCGTTATTACCAATGTTGCAAAGAATGACAAAACCCCCGTCGTAATGCTGATAATTTTCGGCATCAGCTCGGTCAAGCTGCTTCCCAATCTGTTTGTGTACTCAAGAATCAATTTGTCCAAAGACGACAGGTCAATCCTTTCAAGTCCCAAGAGTTCGGAAAGCTCATTGGTCAAATCCCTGAAATTATCTATATATGCTCCCATATTGCTTAAAAACACTTGTATACTTTTTATAAGTTCCGGTATTATAAAACTTATTATCAGCGTAATCAACAAAAGTACCACTAAATATGTAACAGTAATTGCTATTCCTCTGACAAGTACTTTTAATCGATTTTTGAACAACCTTTTATTCAAAAACCTCTCAACCGCCATGCATGGCCTGTTTAGGACAAAAGCAACGGCAATTCCCATAAAAAACGGTTTGAATAAAACAATAAACTTCCATACAGCGCGCATAATCGGTACAAAATTTATGACAATAAGAACCAAAGCCACTGCATAAGTAATAACAATTATGAGATTTCTTGTCATTTTATCACTCAATAAAATCAACTCCTCAAGAAATAAAGCCGGTTATCATATACATTATTCTTATTTATTATATTATGAACAACTCCGGAAGGACAATAAGGATAATATATACTTTTGCAATTTTCAAAATTTATTGTAGTAAATGTGGAGAAAATAATCAATAACATATAAATCAATAAAACCTTAAAAATTGTCTGCATCACGGATATTATAAATATTATGATTTTATTGTATTATGTCGTAAAATATGTTAGTATAAGCACTGGGTGATTATATGTTATGTCCGTAAAATAGTAATAAACATTGACGCGTTTTTGATGTTGTTTGTATAAGGAGTGAAAATATGGAAGAAAATCTGGAGGGTAAAATTGAGAAAAATTCGGAAGCCAATTTAGAGACTCCTGTTGAAATTGAAAGTACTGCGGAAACTCCAGGGGAAATTCATTCTCAAAACAACCCGGAAAACAACAGCGTAAGTACTTTTACGAAAGTTCACACCACTGTTTCATTTATTGTAATGGTTTTGATAAACTTTCTGGCCAATACCATTCCTCTTAATAAAATGACAACCGGAGAAATATCCGATTTATATCCCAATCTTTTCGCACCCGCAGGTATGACGTTTTCCATATGGAGAATTATCTATCTTTTGCTTGGAGCATATACAATTTATCAATTCGGCATTTTCAAGAAAAAAGACGGAGTATTCAGCAAAAATTTAATCGAGCACCTGGGAATATTCTTTTCAATTTCATCCATCGCAAACACGGCATGGATATTTGCATGGCATTACCACGCAATTGGCATGTCTCTTGTATTAACCGCTGTTATTCTGGCATGTTTGATTTATATTAATATAAAAATCAGAAAAGCTAATCTTGAGACTCTGGAAAAACTTTTCATAAAACTTCCTTTCAGTATTTACTTCGGTTGGATTACAATAACTGCAATCGCCAATACCATTGCATTCCTTTCAAGCATAGGATGGAATAGGTTCGGTATTTCCGAACCGCTGTGGACAAGCTTAGTTTTGATTTTTACTCTTTTGATTTGCGGTATTATAACATTCAAAAACCAGGATTTTATCTACGGACTTCCCGTAATATGGGCTTTTATCGGTATTTTAATAAGACATACTTCTGAAAATGGCTTTGAAGGCAAATATCCCGGGATTATCATTCTTCTTATTGTAATCATTATCCTTCTGCTCATTACAGATGTTTATATATTAGTGTCAGACAAAGAAAAGCTAAAAAGTTTTAAGCTGTTTAAGCGACTAAAATGACGGGAAATAGAAAAAAATAATCGCAGTATTATAATTTTTTACAGCCTCTTATGATATAATAGCGAAGGAAAAATATAATAGCGAAGGAAAAAAATTTAAATAAACTGCGGACGTTATTTTTAAATTTATCATAATTTTAAAGCCATAATAATAAAAAACAGAAGGGAGGTTTATTTTAAAAAAGCAGTTGTAAGGTTGCTTCCGGTATTTAGTCAGGTGCTTAATCAAAAAGCAAATTTTATTTTCGTTTCAGCTTTTCATGTTATGTTCATCAAATGAAAAGCCGAAATAAGATTTAAGTTTTATGTAATTGCTGTTTTGATGTAAAAGAATCTAAGTTCACCAAGGAGGTCTGTAAATGATTCAGATTACTACCCAAACAATTCAGATTGTTGCGATATTGATATCGCTTCTTTCTCTTGGTGTTGCTGCATGGCTGTACTCATGGGTGAAATCCCAGCCTTCATCCAATGCCCGTATTGCTGAAATCGGAGGATATATCCGCCAGGGAGCAAATACCTTTTTAAGACGTGAATATCTTATTCTCGCCCGTTTTACTGCTATAGCGGCTGTACTGATTCTCATTTTCCTTCCTCATCCTATCTGGTCAGGTAATATTACTCAAAATATCTGGATGGCTGTATCATATATTTTTGGTACGGTTCTTTCAGCACTGGCGGGAAAAATAGGTATTCAGATTGCAACTATTGCCAACATTAAGTCTGCCGAAGCAGCACAAAAAGGTGTTAAACCGGCCTTTATGACAGGATTCCGCGGAGGCGCTGTAATGGGTATGGCCGTTGTAGGTACCAGCCTCTTGGGAGTTACCCTTGTTCTATTGATAGTCGGAGATGCCAGCGCAGTCCTTGGTTTCAGTTTTGGTGCAAGTTCACTGGCTCTCTTCGCAAAAGCCGGAGGCGGTATATTTACAAAAACTGCTGACATCAGCGCCGACCTGGTAGGTAAGGTGGAGCTCGGTCTTGAAGAAGACGATCCGAGAAATCCCGCAGTTATAGCCGACAACGTCGGAGACAACGTAGGTGATGTTGCCGGAATGGGCGCAGACCTCTTCGACTCCAACGTTGCCTCAATGGCCGCTGCACTGGTTATGGCCACTGCTCTCGGAGGACCTGACAGCAAAAACGTAGCAATGGTTTTCGCCTATGCGGCAATAGGTCTTTTGTCTTCGGTTATTGGAGTGGCTACGGCACGCATCGGCAAAAACGGTGACCCGGGAAAAGCTCTCAACAGTTCCACTTATGTGACCACCGCCATTTTTGCCGTACTTACGGCTTTGTCAACCTACATCTTTAACTTCGAATGGCGTATTTGGGGCGCAACTGCCATAGGTCTGATAGTCGGAACCATTATAGGTCTTACCTCTGACTATTTCACAAACGACGCAAAACCTCCGGTTCGAGCCGTTGCAAATGCTTCAAAGTCAGGACCTGCTTTTACCATACTTTCAGGTTTTTCCTACGGATTGCTAAGTGCCCTTCCTTCACTGATTGGTATAGCAGTAACTGCTTTAATATCCTATTATATTTGTGAACCTCTCGGAAGCGGCTATGGAATGTTCGGTATTTCAATGTCAGCTCTCGGTATGCTTTCAATAGTCGGAATGATTATTTCCAACGACGCTTACGGTCCGATTGTTGATAATGCCCGCGGTCTGGCTGAAATGGGCGGCTTTGGTGAAAAGGTTATTGCCATTGCCGACGAACTGGATTCAGCCGGAAACACTGTCAAGGCGGTAACAAAAGGATTCTCCATAAGTGCCGCAGGTCTTACGGTTATATCCCTTTTGGGTGCTTTCATGAGTGAGGTAAACACTGCTGCATCCGAATTGGGTGTTCAGGGAATTGCGAACTTCGATATCATGAATCCAACTGTATTCTTCGGACTTATAGTTGGTGTGGCAATCCCGGCAGTATTCTCTGCAATGTTGATGCTGGGTGTTGACAAAAACGCTCAGAGAATGGTTGCTGAGATTCATCGTCAATGGGATACAATTCCGGGGCTTAAAGAAGGAAAGGAAAATGCCAAACCGGATTACGACAAGTGTATAGATATCGCTACAACAGGCTCTCTTAAGGAATTGATCCCTGCCGGATTAGTTGCAATATTCTCGACCATACTTGTCGGCTTTATCGGCGGTGCATCGGCAATCGGAGGATTTTTGACCGGTAACATTACTTCCGGACTCCTGCTTGCACTTCTGATGTCCAATGCAGGCGGTCTTTGGGACAACTCCAAAAAGTATGTTGAGGCAGGAAATTGCGGCGGAAAAGGTTCAACAGCACACAAAGCTGCCGTTGTGGGAGATACCGTAGGTGACCCGTTCAAAGATACTGCCGGTCCTTCCATTAATACGCAGATTACCGTTGTGTCACTGGTTTCTTCGCTGCTTGCATCATTGTTCCTTATGTACTCAATTTTCTAAAAAAGCGAAACGGATTTGCTTTAATAAGTGTTGCGTAAAAAGCCTTCCTTTCACGGAAGGCTTTTTGCGTTTTTTGCTTCTAAGACTAAAACAAAACGTTCAATATTTCTTACACTACCGGCGTATAATTTCGACTCAAACTGTTCGAATATATCCTTATATTTGCATAAAATATGAAACAGTCACATCAGCCTAAACTGCGTGCCCTCAGTGTTTCACTATTTTTACTTCATTTTTTCAATCTGTTTTTCAATCAAAAACACTATAGATATTTTTTCAATTTAGTATTATAATGTTCTAATGTTTGATAAGAATATCACATTCAAACTAACTTGAAAATGTTTTTATTGAGGAGTTTTTATTCATGAACAAAAGTCAAACAAAAATAAATGATTTTGTCTATGGATTTAAAAAAGGAACACCGATTCTATTAGGATACATACCGGTAGCTTTTACTTTCGGCCTTATGGCTGTCGGCGGCGGACTTCATCCGTTAATGGCAGTGTTTATTTCCCTGACCAACCTTACCAGCGCAGGGCAGTTTGCCGGTACAAATTTAATTATCCAGGGTGCGGGTTATCTTGAAATTGCCCTTACCACCTTCGTTATAAATATCAGGTACATGCTGATGTCTCTTTCTCTGTCTCAAAAAATCGATCCAAAGATTACGCTTTGGCAGTGTCTTGTCTTCGGATTTGGAATAACCGACGAAACCTTTTCGGTGGCTTCAATGGAAAAAGGAAGGTTGTCTTATTTCTATATGTTGGGGCTAATCGCAGGACCAATTTTCGGCTGGAGTTTCGGAACGGCTTTAGGTGCCTTCACCAGTTCCGCATTGCCCGAATCCCTGAGCAATGCAATGGGTATTGCCTTGTTCGCCATGTTTATTGCAATAATAGTTCCGCCTGCAAAAAAATCCAGACCGGTTCTGATGATTGTACTTATTTCAGTTGCGATAAATCTGGCTTTAAAATATATCCCTCTCTTTAGCTTTATTTCAAGCGGTTTTGCTATTATTATTTCCACCGTACTTGGTGCCGGAATCGGTGCCGCCATATGGCCCATAAAAGAAGAAAATCCCGTTTTAAAGGAGGAGTAAAATCATGCCGTATGCACTCATTGCCGCTTTGTTAATGGCGCTTGTTACATATTTGCCCAGGGTACTTCCCATTGCCGTCTTTAGAAAAGAAATCAAATCAACTTATATAAAATCTTTTTTACGGTATGTCCCTTATGCAGTATTGGGAGCACTTACGTTTCCGGACATTTTTAGTTCCACCAACAATTACGGCACTGCCATCTGCGGCACTGTTGTCGCTTTAATTCTGGCTTATATGGAAAAAAGCCTTTTTATAGTGGCATTGGGAGCAATATTGACCGTATATGTCACCGGATTGTTTCTATAGTAATCCCGCTGTACTTCTTAAAATCCCCAATCATCTCCGCGGTTAATTCTTTTCTTCTGCATATTTGCTCATAAAGCCGGACGCTTTTTCTCGGTATCCTCTCCTGCGTGCGGAAATTGCAGTCGTAAAGGCCGAAATCCGTTGACTCACCTTCAAGCCATTCGAAGTTATCCATCAGCGTCCAGTAATAATACCGTTCTATCGGAATCCCTTCTTTTATGGCTTTTGCAATATAAGCAAGATGGCTGGCAATAAAGCTCGGCCGTTTGGTGTCATTTTTATCGCTTATTCCGTTTTCGGTTATATAAATGGGAAGTTTATATTTCTTATAGTACCTCTTGCATACTTTGTATATGCCTTCCGGATATATGTCCCACCCGAGGTCCGATTTGGTCAAATCCTTGTCACATACAAGCTCGTGAAAATAAAGGGACGGGTCAAATACGAACTCAACAATATTTCTTGTATAATAATTAATTCCCAAAAAATCCGCATACCTGCCTTTTTTATGGCTTGAGCCCTTTTTGGAAAGAGGAAACATCATGTGCCCTGTCGTCATGCCTTCCATAAACATTTCGTTAAACAGATAATCTACAACTTTGGCTATCATTTTTCCGGTAGAACTTATCCCGTCAAAGATGCGAAGGTGCATTGCCGTTCCTACCATTGTCCTGCCTGCAAATTTGCGCTCTCTTCTTATCCTATGTATCAGCCGGTATAGTTTTACATGGGTGTTTATAAGCTCTGCCGTAACCTTTAACCCTTCAGACAGGCTTCTTTCCCCCGGAGGGAAAATGCCGATTACATAACCAAAATCAACATAGACATTGGGCTCGTTAAAGGTTACCCAGTCGCTTACAAGGTCACCCAAATTTTCAACCACATACTTCACATATTCTATAAAAATATCTGCATTGCCCGTTTTTTTCCATCCCCCCATTTCATGAAACCAAATGGGCTCGGAAAAGTGATGAAGCGTAACCAGAGGCTTTATGTTGTTCTCCACCAAAAGCTTAATCTCATCTCTGTAATGTTTCATTGCGTCATCGGAAAATTTGCCCCTGGAAGGCTCTATTCTGCTCCACTCAAGACTCATTCTGTGGGTTTGAACTCCCAAGTTCTTCAACAGCTCCGTATCCTCCTCCACCCTGTTCCAATGGTCACATGCAGTGATACAGCTGCTGGAGTCCTTGATACGTCCTTCCTGGCACCACTTATACCATGTATTTCCCGTATCCCCACCCTCAATCTGAGTACTTGCGGTAGCGGTTCCAAACATGAATTCATCATTAAGCTTAAAAGTAACCATTATCGCCACCCCCTTTACACGTTTATATGTTTATCTGAAGTATTCTTTAAGCTTCACCGGCTTCTCTATTTCATCCCTGCCGACGTACAAGGTACCGTCATCCTTGGTTTTTACACTCCATTTGACAAGTGCTATCTTTCCATGTACAATCTCTATTCCCGTTATGCCATAAGGATGGACACAGTAGCCGTCATTAAAATATGGTGGCTGGCCGACCGCCGGAAATACCGCTCTGTGAGTGTGGCCTGCAATAATCATCTGATTGTTGCTCTTGACCCAGTCTACAATCTTGTTTGCAATAACTGTTTTTTTCCGGTCATTTTTCGATGCACTGTTTGGGTCCCGAATTCCCAACAACTCAAGCGGTCTCCATAAATACCTTACAAAAAATTTGCTGACCCTCCACAATTTGTCGTTTGCAAAATCCGCCTGATGTCCGTGTACAAGAAATATTTTGTCTCCCGTGACCCTGTGCCGTAAAATCAAACCCTCGTGTACTTTTGTTTTAAAAAATGCGGCTACATTTCTTTTGTCGCCGTCTTCCAAATACTTAAAACTTTTTCTTTCCCTAAGGGTTCTCAATGCATACTTTTTCTTCTCAATATCATGATTGCCGTAGATAAAGTAAGCCCTGCCTTCATCAATAAACCTGGTCAGCAAGGAAAAGACGTCTCTGTGTTCACTTATTATGTCACATATATTGTCATTTTCCCACAGCTCGTCTCCATCCCCCAGTTCTATATAAGTAAAATTATTGCGATAGTAATAGGTCAGTGCAGCATAGTAAATGTTCTTGTTTTTACTGAAATTATCCGCCCAGCTTCCGTCTCCCCTGTGACAATCGCTCATTATGATAATTTTGGAAAAATCATCAAAAGGAATCTCCTCCGCAGACTCAAAAACTTCCGACAACCTCTTGAATTCATACATTTCAAACACCCCCACAAATACCGCAAAACCTATTCCGGCATGCTTATTCCGTCAAATGCCTTTGAATCCTTTTATAGGAGCTGTACAACTCTTTTGGTCTTCCCAAACCAAGAATGTGCTGATACAATTCCGGCGCTTTTTCACGGATTGCAGCTATCTTTTCTTCCAAAGTAACGCATCCTTTTGTAACTTCATTATATAGGTCACATAAAAGTTTGTTTTTTTTCTGGATGATTTCATCAGTTACCTTTGTTCGTGTAAAAGGCTGGGGAGTACGAGGCTTGTCAAATATTACCCTTACGGAATTTCCGTATCTTTTTATCTCCTTGTTTGTATATCCCGCTCTCTTCAATCCGTCAATAAATGCCGAACACATCACAGCATCTTTTAATGTTATGGTAATCTCCATGGTCAATTCCCACGGCTGGGAGAATTCACCAAGTTTGAAACCTGTCAACCACCAATGCCGGTCTCCGCGCTCAAAAAGTACTTTTCCATTCTTTTTTAAAGTAAATGACATCCATAAAAACTCATCATCCTTTATACTGTTATAAAAAGTTCCTTTAAATAACCCCGGAATGTTTATATCCGGTTTGTCGGTTGCATATACCCCCACCTCAGCACCGGTAGGCAAATCATATTGCCCTTTCCAGAACTGAATTAACCATCTCTTTCCCTTGTACTCAAAATGAATCGGCTCACAATCCACTATCATTCCTAAAGGTGCCGCCGCCTCATCATACAAACGGCAATATCCAAATTTTCTTTGCCATGCGTCTTTTGTGGAATAAAAAATGTCCTGCTTTTCGTCATACGCATAACCGGCAATGGCAAAGGATTGGTTGAGTTTTTGCTTGTCTGCCTTTTTTTTGCCTATTCCTATGAGAAACAAAAGCGCGTCAATATGTTTATTCAAAAACGAAACAAGTTTTATGAAAAGTTTTTTTCTGACAATCAGGGCAATTAAAACGATTACAACTAAAGCAATTATAGTTCCGGCGATAAGCAATACGTTTGAATTTAACAAAGCCGTTACGTCTCTCACCTCGTCAAACATAAGAATCCCACCCCAAACATAATTTCTTTGTAACATAATATTCTGAATCGAATGATTATGTTAATAGAATTGAAATTAATATAATTTGACAAAAAACTATTATTTTCTTATTTATTGTGATATAATTTTTTTTGTATTTGCGCAGATAGAAATTTATTTGTCGGGAAGTGGGATGATATGTTTGTTTTTCTCTTGATTGCATCATTCTTAACGGGATTTTGCCTGCTTAAAAAATTAACTCAAATAAAATCCCCGATAATGATTATTTCTGGTTCTTTTCTAATAGGGTCCGTTTTTTCCGGCACACTGCTATACTGGCTTGATATACTTTTCGTTAAAACCCTGAGCAACTACTATCTCAGCAATATAGCATACCTCGTAATATCTTTTGCTTTTATAGCATACGTATACCGAACAAACAGCAAAATATTCAAAGAGCTTCTTGACACGATAAAAGAGTTCTGCCGTGACAGAGTTGCAATAATTTGCTTTATCGCTTTTGTTTTATTTTCAACGTGGTTCAATTATGATACCTTCAGTTTGTCAAACGGAAGCATCACCATGTCCGGGGGAGCATGGAGCGATTTAACTCTTCACAACGGATTTGTACGTTCCATAAGCATTGGCCAAAACATTCCGGTTGAGCATATCTTTTACGCCAATACTCCGGCAAAATATCACTTTCTGTTTGACTACTATGTGGGTAAAATAACCCAAACCGGCCTGCATTCGGTTCACGCCTTGAATCTTATGTGTATTTTGAGTCTTTCTTTCCTGCTGTTAATGATATTTCAGTTTGGAAGAACAGTATTTAAAAATGATGCCGTGGGAATTCTCGGCGCCCTCTTTTTATTGTTCCACAGCTCAATAAGCGGTTTAAAGTGGGTTGCCGAAAACTGGGGCTGGGATATATTCAAGAAAATGTATGAAAAAACCGGCTGGCTGGCTTCAACCATGTTTGAAGGCTGGGGGCTTTTTAACCTGAATGTTTTCGTAAATCAGCGGCACTTTGCCTTCTCCTTGGCATTTCTTGTTTTCATCGTTACATATGTGATTTCTATGTATGAAAATGAAAAAGAGACAAAAAATCCGGAACCGGGAAGCGGTGAAATAATCCCATTGAACCTGCGTAACGATTATTCATGGCTTTTATCAAGCTGTCTTATAGGAATTGCTGTAGGTATCATGCCTTACTGGAACTCTGTTGTAAACACGGCTCTGCTTTCATTTTTGGGACTGTATACAATTATAAATATAAGAAAAAAAGATGTCTTTATTCCAATGTTTATCTCAACCGCCATAGCCGGACTTGTTTCACTGCCGCAGCTTCTGAGATTTAAATCAGGTGCTTCGAGCCTGACAGAATATCCAAAGTTTCATATCGGCTATGAAGTGGGACGCTTTGACATATTGGATTTAACAGAATTTTACTTCAAAGTCCTGGGATTAAAATTAATTATAATTGTTATAGCATTTTTGATTGTACCCAACAGAAAAAAAATACTGTTCCTTATCCTTTCAGTGCCGTTTGTACTGGCCAATTTACTGCAGCTTGGCGTGGTGCTGTATGACAATAACAAACTCATGATTTCATCACTCATATTTATAAACTGCCTGGCAGCTTACTACTTAGTAGAACTTTTCCGCCAAAAACATGTAATACTTAAATTCATATCCGTTATCCTTTGTCTCTGCCTTATGATTGCCGGAGTGCTTGACTTAATGTCAGTCAAGAATCTTCCCAAAGTCAATGTGGCAGACAAATCAGACTTCACACAGTGGATTATTGAAAACACCGAACCGGGCTCAACTTTCCTTACTCTGCCGACCATACAATATAATGACAACGCAGTATCCAACATACTGATGGCAGGCGGTAAAATGTATGTACATAATGCAGCCGACTCGGCATACAAGCTCGCCGAACGCTTCAACATTCTAAACACCATATTAAGGGGCGAAGAAAGTTTTGAAAAAATAAAAAGCATTATTGAGCAGGAAGGTATTGACTATATCGTGGTCAGTCCGGAACTCAGACAAAGCCAGGAATACCCGGTAAACGAGGAATTTCTCAAACAAAACTTTGTAACAAAATATGATTTTAACGGCATTACCGTTTACTCAATTTATTAGTGTTGTGCAGTTGTTTTTGAAGCATCAACAGACGGGCAGAATATCGAACCGGTTAAGGATGACATGAAGTATGAGGAAAAAATAACTAAAGATACAGAAGAAATAAAAAATATGACCCATGTGAAGATGCCGTTAACATACAGATCATGTTTTTAAAGGACGGCATTTATTACAATGTCTTTGGAGAACATGTTGAAATTGACGACTTGCCGGATGTTATTGATTCTTTGGAATAACTAAAGATAAATAATAAACTCCTTCCCGGTAAGAATCATAAACAATAAAAACCGGGAAGGAGTTTATCCAGTCTTATACGCATGTATACCCACCGTCTACCGGAATAACAGCGCCCGTAACATAGGAAGATGCATCAGATGCAAGATAGACAGCGGTTGAATCCAACTCTCCTTCTTTTCCGTAGCGTCCCATAGGAACAGTGGATTTCATGTAATTGGTGAAATATTCAGTGTTAAGAACGTCCTCGGTAAGCTCCGTAACAAAATAACCCGGGCATATTGCATTTACCGTAATGCCGTATTTTGCCCACTCTGCCGCCAAAGCTCTTGTAAGATTTATCACACCGCCTTTGGCCGCATGATAAGCAGCGCTTGGATGTGCCATGTTACCAACCATGCCGTATATGGAAGAAATATTAATAATTCTTCCATACTTGTTTTTTATCATAATTTTGCCAAATTCCCGGGCAACCATAAAAACTCCGCTGAGATCGACATTAATTGTATTGCTCCACATTTCATCGCTTGTTTCCTCAGCCGGGGCTATACCACCGCTGCCTGCATTGTTTATTAAAATGTCAACTTTTCCGAATTCTTTTTCGGCAAGCTCGGCAGCTTTTCTGACCATTTCGATTTTCGTTACATCACACTCTATGGGAAGGCATCTTACTCCAAATTGCCGGATCTCTTCCGCGACCTTCTCAAGTTTTTCCTTGCGTCTCGCCAAAATAACAATATCAGCTCCCTGGGCTGCAAGAGCTTTGGCCATTTGAACACCAAGTCCCGATGATGCTCCCGTGACTACTGCAACTCTGCCTTTTAAGGAAAACAAATCTCTTTTTTGCATATTAAACACCTCTTTATTTTTTGATTCATTGAAACTGTGACCAATATATATAATACCACCATTGAAAAAGTTTAAATAATTTTTTTGTTAAAAATATAACAAAATAAAATAATCCATATTCGTATGGATATTGTAAAATACGGATATATATTATTTATAAAGCAACGGATAGTTTCTGATTGACATGAATTTTATGACTTCTCAAGCATTTCTTTAACAATCTTGTATTCTTGAGATCGCCTTTAAATATTATTCGTCCGTTTAATTTTAAAAGACTTTGAGGTCTTACAAGATTTCTTGATATTTTAAAGTCTGCAATACCGCTCTCATTCAAGATATAATAGACAAATTCAGAACAGACGAATCTTGAATCGTGACATGCTTCCCTGTTTAGCAAGCCGTTGACAAGTCCCATATAATTGTATTTGTATCGCCCGGCATTGGAAATAAAACATTGCAGCAGGGCTTTAGCCCTTTGATACTGCTGTTTTGTCACTTCGAGCTCAATTACCGCTCCGGGCAACACTTTACAGTATTTATACGTTCCTTTGTTTAAATTTTCATGCTTGAATACACCGATAAACGGATTGAAAGTATATTTTCTTCCGAAACTATACATGTTTGCAAGGTCTCTGTCCAAAGAAATGGCGGCGTGGGTGAATTCATCTTTCTTGAAAAGTTGTATAAGTCTGGATATTACTGTATTTGTCCTTGTAAGGACTACGTAAACATAAAACTTTTCCATTATACTCCCCCATAAACCATCGAATATACACAAACACAATTTTATTCGACATGAGATACTAAAAAAATAATAAAATAATAAACGTTTTTTGAGATTTTTCAGTTATAAATTAATTATATTCGTTTAAGGAGGCAAAATCAACATATCCCGGATTATCAAACAACTTGCCTTATAAAGAGCGCCCTCCGTTTAAAATGTCTATTTTTGTAATATTTATGCATCTATCTTTTTTAACCTGCATTTTTACAATCCAGGGCATTATCAGCTTCATTCGTTCAAAATCATCATACCCGTAAGTACTGTCATAGTAATTTATTATGGTGCTCAATGCAGTCCCATGTGTCCCAATTACTATGTTTTTTCCTTCATACATGCGTAAAACCTCGTTTAGTGCTTTTATATTCCGATTTTGAACTTCTCTCAAACTCTCTCCGTCCGACAGCTTGTAATCAAAATCTTCCCATTGCTTTTTTGCAAAAGAATTAAAGTCCTCTATCCAAACGTTGCCCACTTTTCGTTCTCTAAAATCGTCAACAATTTTTATATCAAGTCCAACTTCACCGGCAAAATCCTTCACCGTATCAATTGCCCGCAAATACGGGCTTGATATTACCACATGAATATCTTTGTCGCTTAAATACGACGAAACCAATTTGGCATCTTCTTTACCCTTTTTAGTCAACGGTCTGGCAAAATCATCCCGGACATTGTAATCCGGTTCCGCATGCCTCACAAAGTATACATTTGTCATAATGCTCTCTCCAGAAAATATTTATTTACATTATATCATATAAAATTATTCAGCTCGTATCACCTACACCCTTTTATCCGGTTGTATATGTATCTACACGCCACTTTCCGTCATCATCTTTAACAACCACAACAAAAAAAAATTCATCCCCCACACGTCGCCGTCGTGAACAAAATTATTATTATGGTTTTCTGTACTTTTCCCAGATACTTGAGCACATTGGCTGAAAAACACGAACTTAAGGGAGTATTTCCTGAAGCTTTTGCTAAAATATTAAAATCATAATCTACTAAAAGCAAAAGTGAAAATTTTTCGCCTTCTCCGGAATATTTTTCAGTTAACACCCAGTAACCGCTGCCAAAATCTTTTATGTTATATATTACAAGAGAACCCTCATTAGTCGGATCCGATTTCAGGTAGTATTCGCTTATAACTTTGGTGAGTTTTTTTCTTTCCTTTGCTGAAATTGTCCCTTCACTGGATTCATTTGTGGCAAAAACAATCGAAGCTGTGAGAACAGCTGCAACCGCAACTATTACAACCCAAAACTAAGGAAACGGAGAAGAATAATACCGATGGCTACATAGGATGCAATTATTGTAATAGACTTAATTTAAGTCTATCGTGTTAGACCTCATATATCAATAGCAAAAATATAAATTTAAAAACTTTTCAAAGGGTTTTATTGTACTTTCTTATTAACAAAATATATAAAAATGAGTTGCCGAATTAGCGGCAACCCATTTCTTAATTATATTGCTTTTTATTTCATTCATTTTATTTACCTGATATACTCATTGCTAACCAAAATATCGGCTATTACTTCGGTTGGAATCTCAAACTCCTGAATTCCCATGTATCCCGGTCCGACTTCATATTTGTCAAATGAAATTACCAATTTCCCTTCTTCCGTAATATAGAAATTCTGATTTGGAGATATTTTATCAAACGGCTCGATAAATTCTTCATTCTCATCCACATCCACCCAGTAAATAAAACCGTCATCGGCTTTCATTCTCTCTCTCATTTGATCTTTTATATTTTCACTTATGATTTCTATATAACTGTTATCTTTAAACAAACTTGGCAGGGTTATCAAAATTCCTTCCTTCTTGTCAACAGTATCATATTTGAATACCGTTGAAGAAGAACCTGCGACGGTTAAAACATAGCGGCCTATGGACAATATTCTATCCGTATCAGTTTTCACAACGTATCCGCTGTCTACTCCAAGATAACCGCCTTCTTCTTTCTTCATATTTTCCATCTCGGCCATAAATTCTTCATACAATTTTTTGTTTTCAGCGAGATATTTTTCGTTCAAGCTATTTTGCAATTCCTTGTTTTCCAAACCTTCTATAGCAGGCACTTTAATATCTGCTTTAAATCTGTCCTCATTTACAGTATACTCTTTAAAGGTAAGGACTTTTACTATACCTCCCACAATCGGAACTTTCTCCAAAGCAGATGCAAAAGCCGGGCTGCTGTTAATTCCAACCGTAAGTACTCCTGCGAAAACAACAATCAAAACCGCTGCCACGCTTGTTCTTTTTATCAACTTATTTCTTTTCATTCTATGCTCACTCCCGTCTTTTAATGCTTTTTTCACTACAGAATCCAACTCTTCCGGTATGGGTGTGTGTAAATATTGCTTTTTAAGAAAATCCAAATTTTTATCTTTCATACTAAACCTCCTCACATTCGCTTAACTTTACACGCAGTATTTCAAGGGACTTGTATAACCGGGTCTTCACTGTATTAACATTTTCATTGAGGATTTCTGCAATTTCATCTATTTTCAAGTCTTCAAAGTATCTCAGTACAACTATGGTACGATATTTTTCCGGCAAATTGTCCAATGCTCTTTGCAAGTCAAAATCCCCATAACTGTCAACTGCTCCAAAATCAAAACTTCCCAAAATCTCTTCACCGACAGCAACGTTTCTTTTTTGCCTGCGAAGAAAGTCCAGTGAGGTATTAACCACTATTCTGTAAAACCATGTTTTTAGGTAATCGGGATTTTTCAATGAATCCATAGATGAAATTGCCTTGTATACAGATTCCTGAACAATATCCAGAGCATCATCTGCATTTTTTACATAGCTGTATGCCAGCCTGTAAAAATTCTCCTTGTGTTTAACAGCATATTCTGCTATTTGCTCCTCCAGGTATTTATTCTTTAATAACACTTAAGTTGTCATCCCTTCTTTTATTTTGGATACGTATACGTATCTTAACTGCTGTACACTTTATAGACGTATGGATACATATAAAAAGTTTTAGATTTGATCAAGTCCAAATTTTTGTGTAAAATTCCCTCTGGCTAGAATCAGGGTAAATTATCACCACTAATCTCCAAATTTTACTGCTTCCGGCTCTTTTAGGTC
>Ga0209508_1000452_pt1 | contig 42855 bp, 38 predicted proteins | sample AD_UKC129_MetaG_FD_184427 | JGI IMG/M metagenome (GOLD analysis project Ga0209508, IMG submission 184427) | Active sludge microbial communities of municipal wastewater-treating anaerobic digesters from Canada - AD_UKC129_MetaG (SPAdes) (version 2) | ecosystem: Engineered > Bioreactor > Anaerobic... | reverse complement strand
CCGGAAGAACCCTGTTTGGTGCAAAACCGCCCAAGGGACAGGAGCTTGAGGATCACTATTTTGGAATAATCAAGGAGAAGATCTCCAATTTCATGCATGACCTGGATGCCGAGCTCTGGAAGCTTGGAGTCTCGGCAAAAACCAAGCACAACGAGGTTGCGCCCTCGCAGCACGAGCTGGCTCCGGTGTTTGCCACCACCAATATCGCAACTGACCATAATCAGCTTACCATGGAAATCATGAAAAAGGTGGCCGACAGGCACGGCCTTGCCTGCCTCCTGCATGAGAAACCCTTTGCAGGCGTAAATGGTTCCGGTAAGCACAATAACTGGTCCATATCAACCAACGATGGAAAGAACCTGCTTGATCCAGGCACCACACCAATGGACAATGCACAGTTCCTCATATTCCTTGTTGCCGTTATCAAGGCTATCGATGAATATGCGGATCTGTTGCGCGTTTCGGTTGCCTCAGCCGGTAATGACCACAGACTTGGAGCCAACGAGGCGCCTCCGGCTATCATGTCCATCTTCCTGGGTGAGGAGCTGACCGATGTTATTGAGCAGATAGAGACCGGTGTTGTCAAGAACAATGGAAACAGGAGAACCCTGGAAATCGGTGTATCCACGCTTCCGGTTCTTCCGAAGGATACCACCGACAGAAACAGGACCTCTCCCTTCGCGTTTACAGGCAACAAGTTTGAGTTCAGGTCCGTGGGTTCATCACAGTCCATCGCCACCCCGAACTTTATCATCAACACAATAGTTGCCGAAACACTGAGCCAGATTGCCGACCGCCTTGAAAAGGCAGAGGACTTCAATGCAGAAGTAAATGCCGTGGTCAAGGAAATCATCAAGAACTACAAGCGCATTATCTTCAATGGCAACAACTATTCCGAGGAATGGGTAGCCGAAGCCGAGCGGAGAGGCCTGCCCAACCTGAAATCAACCGTTGACTCCATTCCTGCATTAATTGCAGAGAAGAACGTCAAGGTGCTTGAAAAGCACGGTGTTTTGAATGCTGCAGAAGTGCATTCCCGTTATGAAATCTGCCTGGAGAACTACGTCAAGACAATCCGCATAGAGGCCCTGACCATGATTGAAATGGCAAGCAGGCAGATCCTCCCGGCATCGCTGGCCTATGTCAGAAAGGTTGCAGATACCGTCGCTTCCCTCAATGCGGCGGGCGCCGATTCCTCTTTCGCCAAGGAAGAACTTGATGAGCTTGTATCGCTGACATCCAGCCTGAAAGCTTCCATCGACAAGCTGGGTGCGAAGGTTGAAGAGGTTGATACCCATGAAGGGGATTCGCTGGGGCATGCCCGTGCATATAAGGAAGTCATCATACCGATTATGAACGAGATGCGTGAAGTTGCCGACAAGCTTGAAATGATGGTGGATGCAAGCCTGTGGCCGATTCCTACATACGGTGATCTCCTGTTTGGTGTGATCTGACAGGAACCTGTATGATAAGGACGATGGACCATCCAATGAAAGTTCGTTTCTGCGTCCATTGTTGGGGATGAACTAAGTAAAATGAAATAACGTATGTAAAACTGGCAGATAATCGGACCTGGTTATCTGCCAGTTTTATATCTGGATTAAAGTCATCATATATATCATTCTGTTTACGGACCTCTCGATGTTTCTTGTCCCATAAGCATACCTTCCTCCCTGGCCGGGGATTATGAATAAATTTCCTTTGAATGCAGAAGATAAGTAAAAAACTACTTGGGAAGAATTGCTTATGTTTAGATATATCTTTAAGAAAATTGGCTATTTATCTTTAATAAATAAACATATGCTTCAGAACACCAAACCAGGTAAGAACAATAACAAACCAATATCACCTGATTTGGAAAAGAACCTGGAAGTAATTAAAGGTATTCTGCACAGCAGCGATTTAGCAGTTCACGAGTTTAACTTTGGGCATGACAGAAGGTTCAAAGGCGCCCTGATTTTTATCGATAACCTGGCAGACAAGAAGGAAATCCATAAAAATATCCTGCAGCCTTTAATGTATGACGCGTTACTGCTCCCGATGGATATGGATTTTACCCAAATTGATACCATCTGGAAGAGTTTGATTTCGATGACAGATAACGTGAAGGTGACGCTGTTAGGCGACCTGCTTGACAGTTTACTTGCCGGGGCAGCCATTCTATTGATAGATGGCTCAAAAGAGGCTTTGGCTATCAAAGCAGGGAAGAGGGATGCCCGCAGTATTGAAGAACCGGGAACAGAGGCTGTTGTACGTGGGCCAAGAGAAGGCTTTATTGAAAATGTAAATGTAAACATCGCTCTTCTCCGAAGAAAAATCAAAGATACAGACTTATGTGTAGAAAAATATGTAATTGGCGAAAAATCAAAAACAGATGTATACATCGTATATTTAAGAAGTGTGGCCAATCCTAAACTGATTGAAGAAATCAGAACACGGCTGAACAGAATAAAAATCGAAGCGATCCTGGAATCAGGATACATTGAGCAATTTATTGAGGATAGTCCCTACTCTGTTTTTCCTACAGTTTCAAACAGCGAAAAACCTGACAAGGTCGCAGCAAAGATACTCGAAGGCCGTGCTGCCATTCTGGTTGACGGTACGCCTTTTGTTCTTGTAGTGCCCATGGTGTTTATCGAAAGCTTCCAAAGTGTAGAGGACTATTATGCCAGACCGTTTTTCGCAAGCGCTATACGGATAATAAGATTTTTGTCCTATATAATTAGTACCCTGGGACCTGCAATTTACGTAGCATTGACTGTTTTCCACCAGGAACTGATACCTACCCAGCTATTGATATCCATAGCGGAAGGGCGTGAAAGAGTCCCTTTCCCGGCAATATTGGAAGCTTTTTTAATGCTATTTGCCTTTGATCTTTTAAGAGAAGCAGGAGTACGGTTGCCGAAACCAGTAGGACAGACAGTCGGTATCGTTGGGGCTCTTGTACTGGGTGAGGCATCTGTTCAGGCCGGCCTTATAAGTCCAATCATGGTAATCGTTGTATCTGCAACAGCCATTGCAAGCTTCGCTGTTCCGGCACAGACTGATTCCGGAACAATACTTAGGTATATTTATCTTGCACTTGCCGGAATTGCCGGCGGTTTTGGTGTAATTATGGGCCTTTTGGCAACATTGATGCATCTTGCATCTTTAAGATCTTTTGGAACACCATATTTATGGCCGGTTTCGCCATTGAATCTTTCAGGCATAAAGGATGTTTTTATAAGGATGCCGTTGTGGACCATGTCAAAGCGTCCTAAGGCTATTTCCAGGAACAGTAGTGATTCCTGCAACCAAGATCCGGGCTTAATGCCTGCACCATTTAAGAAGGGCAGCAATGATTCCAAATAAAGGGAGCGAGGCTTCATTGATAAAAAAGATAACTTCTTCAATTATGATATTTATTCTATGCTTTTTTATGCTGTTTGCCTTAACCGGATGTTTAGGAGCGAGGGAAATAAATGACTTGGAAATTGTCATAGGTATGGGCGTTGATAAGGATGAGGATACTGGAAATATTTTGCTGACGGCACAGGTAGTTAAAAAGGATACAGCGGGAAGAACGTCTGGCGATGCAAGCGGAGGAGGAGACGGCAAGGCATTTTGGAATGTTTCCAGCACGGGCGATTCAATTTTCGATGCGGTAAGACAAGTAACACACAAGACAGGAAACAGGCTTTTTATATCCCACAATCAGGCTGTGATTTTTGGGAATGATATAGCTCAAGAGGGCTTGCAAGAGTATATTGATTTCTTTTTACGCGCCCATGAAATGAGACCTACTGCATTGATTCTTGTTGCCGAGGATAGGGCTTCAGACATCCTGGATGCCAAACCTGAAACTGAAAAGTTTCCCGCTATGAATATTGCAAAGCTCGTTGATACCTATGGTTTTACATCCCATTTCTATGAAGTGAATATGAAAGACTTCGCTTCATGCCTGATGAGTCCCACTACAGCTCCGCTGGTACCTTTAGTCAGTATTGTTAAGGAAAAGGATTGCATGGATATTTATGTGTCGGGCATGGTTGCCTTTAAAAAAGGTAAAATGATTGGCAAACTGAACCATGATGAAGTCCGGGGTCTTTTATGGGTGCTTGGTAAGGTCAAAAGCGGTGTGTTAATCGTTCCCTCGCCCGATGAACAAGGAAAAGCTGTTTTGGAAATTGTAAGAGTCAAAAGCAAAGTAACACCGGAGATAAAAGATGGCAGTATTGTAATGCATATAAAAATTAAGGAGGAGTCAAGCCTTTCAGAACAGACTACAGCCGAAAACCTGGCAACCGATAAAGCGTTTGAAAAAATACAGGAGGCTACGGCAGAAGTTATCCGGCAGGAAATAATGGCAGCCATTGACAAGTCCAGGGAATTGAACGCTGATATTTTTGGGTTTGGCGAAATGCTGCATAAAAAGTACAGCAGTAAGTGGAAGACTTTAAAAGATAATTGGGATGAAATATATCCAACTATAGAATTAGACATTGACGTAGAAACAAAGATAATAAAAACCGATTTACTTAAAAAACCGGTATCGCAAAGTGAAGAGGAAAAATAATATGAGCATTGAAAGAGGGAAAATCAACAGCCAGCAATTACTTTTCCTGATTGCCGGTTTTGTTCAGGGATCAATTTTATTGATAGACTTTACAGTGGGAATAACTGAACACCAAACATGGATGGTTATATTAGCAGGACTGGCTATATCAGCTCCTGTCATTCTTTCCTATGTAGCGCTTGCAAAAAGGTTTCCAGGTATGAACCTGGTCCAAATTAATGATATGGTATACGGACGATTTCTGGGTAAAGCCGTATCCATGTATTACATTTTCTTTTTTGTAATGACTTTATCTTTCAATATTCGTGATGTAGGCGAGTTATATGTAACTTTTCTAATGCAAGACACACCGTTTATTTTTTTTCTGGTAGTTTTTGCCGCAACCTGTGCATATGCCGTTACAAAAGGTATAGAAGTATTGGGAAGGGTAAGCCATTTGTTTGTTGTTACCGGGTTGTTTGTAATAATCAGTACATTCATCCTTTTGATTGACCAGATGGATTTTTCCAATTTCTTACCGCTTTTTGAGCTGCCGTTCATAAGAATATTTCAGGGTATCCATATTGTGTCGATCATTCCCTTTGGCGAAACGGTTGCTTTTCTAATGATTATGGGGCGCCTGAACAAGACTGAGCATGCAGTTAAAAGAACTTTTTTGGATTATCAATAGGCGCGTTAAGCCTTCTTGTTGTGGCTGTCAGAAACACTGCGGTTTTAGGCAGAACGCAAACTATATGGACTTCACCATCGTTTCAGTCAATCCGCCTTATTAATATTGGGACTGTATTAACAAGGATGGATTTTCTGATAGGCATTGCACAGACGGTTCTGATTTTTTTTAAATGCAGCCTCTTCCTTTATGTATTGGTAGTGGCTGTTTCACAATTATTTGGCTTAAAGTCATATTTACCGCTGGTTTTACCTTTGGCCGGCATCGAGGTCATTGTTGCTGCTACTGTTTTCCAATCACCTGTAGATCATGCCATGATTACACAAAATGCGGGCATTATATATTCCGTCCCGCTTGTATTTATTTTTCCGCCATTATCGTTATTGATTGCGAAAATACGCGGTTTGCCGAAGTTCGAAAGAGGTAAGGAGACATGATATATCTTTTATTGATATATGCTTTCATCATTATAATCAACGTTCCGGGGCTTATAAAGAGAAAGGAATGGAGGGAACTAACGGCTTTTTCCATCCTGTATGTCATTGCTTTTGCATTAAGCTTAATGTACGTTCTTGACATTCCTGTTCCCAGCCCGATGAAGGGTTTAAAGCATCTGATTGTCGATATATTGGGCATAGAATATCCACAGGGATAGAAATTGAGTATCTGAAATGGTTACCGCTATATGTTGAAAAGAAGGATTTCCATTTATCGACAAGCACATATATCTGTTAAGGAACGGCAGGCGATAGAAATTTACGTATGCTAAAAGGAGATAGTTGATTTATTTAAACATAGTATTTTACAATTTATTAGGAGTAAGTTTCTGACAGGTGACGGAATGATGATCAAGCCGGGGATTCTGTGTCCCCTTTGTTTCGCATACATTTTTAATAACTATAAGCCTTGAGGGATAAGGGATTGCGATGAAACGATCTGCTTTTGTGTTAGGTTTGAGCATGTTGATCCTGTTGAGTGGCTGTGGCAAAACCGCCTCACCCGGGGAAACCGTTGTTCCCCATGCATCTGATGCGTCATCTTCTGTGAACGATCCCAAGCATCCTGGGCTTGTGCCGCGAGATGATTACGGTAAGATATTTCCCTATGTCGGGCGGTTGAAAAAATCCGCAAGAACACCTGTAAAAATCCAGAGTTTTTGGGATGGACGCGATAGTCTTTTATATGGTTTCATTGATCAAAACGGCAACATCATTTGCGAACCTTTTTATGATGATGTCGAACTGCTGACATACGGTAATAAATACGCATATCTGCTCACATACAGCACAGGAGAGCCGGATTACACGACGTGTTACGCGATTGCAGGCGCGGATGGTAGCTTTGTTTATGAATATAGCGCAACAGAATTTGATTATTATAGTTTTTTCGATGGGGTCAGCTTGCATAGCAAGCCCAGCGAATTGTATTATAAGGAAACTGACGCGTACGAATACATACCGGTCGTTAAGGACGGCAAATGGGGCGTGATAGACTATGACGGGAAGCAAATACTGCCTTACTCATATATAAACGCTCCGCTTTTTAATGAAGGGCTGGCAGCGGTTATGGAAAATGATGGCGACAGTTATTATTATATAAACAGTAGCGGAGCGAAGGTTCTGGGTCCGTATAGCTCCACTTTAGATTTTTTTTACAATAATCAGAAAAGCTTAGTATTTTACAGGGGCCGGGCATTGTATTATTATGGTGGCTGGGGCTTAATTGACAAAAGCGGCCGCCGTATAACCGAAGGACAATACATGACTTGTTCAGGATTTAAGTATGCCGATACTTCCATAGTCAGGGAGATAGCTCCTTATGGTAACGGGGAATCTGCGGCTATACACAGCGCAATCATTGACTTGGACGGAAACCTTTTAACGCCGTTTATGTTGGGGGAGATGCATTACAACAGCGATGGTTTTTATGTATTATCCGGCGGCATGCGACCAAATGTTTACGAAGAGGAGTTTTATTACCAAGACGGGACTGAAATGCCGTATAGCAGTACATACAAATATGACGGAGACGGATATTTTGTTAGTTTGAACGGGGGAGACAGAATATATGACAAGATCATCGGAGAGATTGTCAGTGCCCCTGGTTACGGCAGGGAATTTGAAATATTTGAGGTTTACGGCACTGAAAGTGGAGACCTAAGACTTTATGGTATCAAGAAAAAAAATGGAGAAGTGCTTGTGGACGCTGTTTTTAACTATTTGACGGAAATCGGCGTGAATTATCTGGCAGTTCAGGGGGATTACGGCGGTTTGATTGATGTAAACGGTAACTGGATTATTAAGGTTACAATACTGGATGACTCTACAGCAAGCGAACACCGGGAGAAAGACCCGAAAACGGACTATGAATATACCATTGAGAATAACGAGGCCACCATTTCAAAATATATAGGAGAAGGAACGACGCTGGTTATTCCTTCCGAGATTGATGGAATAAAGGTTACCTCTATCGGAGAAGACGCGTTCCGCGGATGCGCCGGTTTCCTGTGTGATATTCCTGAGAGCAAGTAATTTCAGTGACTTGCCAGGTCAAGTCCATTTGAGCAAAAGTATAAAAAGCCCGGTAGATAAAGGCTTTTCAAGGGTTGGGTACCCGCTGGCAATCTTTTATTGCTCTGGCGGGTACTTCTTATATACACCTGAAAACACCTATCTCCATAAAAAACTACTTGTCGCCCGCAAATAACTTCCGTACTGCATTTACCTCTCCGGACAGATTTCCTGTCATGCAACTTCTTAAGAGTTATCCTCTAACGCCATAAACACAGTACGATATTGGTCGCCATGGGGGAATAACTGTCGGTAAGCTTCTCTCCATATGAAACTTCCGGGGGTTTCGTCGAAAAATGTTGCGCTCATATACTATCCAAATCGGACAAACTGTAACCCATTCGGACAGGCCCACATATGATGTAGTACAAGTTTTTAAAATAAAGGAGTGATTGCTGACATGAGTATTCAATACTATACTTTACCGCAAAATACTTCAGGAGCAGCTAATATACCGTAAATATCCCAATTTCCGCCTCGGCGACACCGTTGGCTGCAATAACTGCACAGACATCCCCTGACCTCGATTTAGTCCTGCGAGCTGCAGTCGGTTGGCAGCTTCCGCCCGGACCTGTTACGCCCATACTCTTTAAAATTTGGCGTGGTTCTCCTAATACGGGCACTTTGATTTACAGCGCAACTGACACCGGGGAAGGGAACTTTGATTTCCGCAAAGTCACTTCACTGGCCCATGTTGATCGAGGATTCTCCACTTCCGGGCTGGTGACATATACCCTTACGGCCGAACTTACAAACCCGGGAACTGCGGTAAGTGTCATAGGACCGCTCACGTTTACGGCTGTTCCAGAGAATTAAGCCAAACCGCAAAATGCCCCATGGACAAAAGCCTTGAGACGCTGCCTCAAGGCTTTTGACGTTGAAGCGGATAAACTTATCTCTGTCCCAAGTTTCCCCGAATAGAGATTGTGACTCGGACAAAGCATCGTATTTTGGAACATGACTTTTGAATGCAAATAAGTTATATTACTGTCAGAAAAGAGGTGGATGGAATGAACTGGATACAATGCTTATCGAAAAGCATTCAATACATTGAAGACCATTTAACCGACAGGATAAGCATAGACGAAATCTCAAACCAGGCTTATACATCAAGCTCTCATTTTCAACTGCTTTTCCACTTGGTATTTGGTATGACGGTGGGCGAATATATCAGAAACCGTCGGTTGACTTTGGCAGCGTTTGATCTGCTGGCACCAGGAAGCAAGATAATCGATGTTGCAATGCGTTATCAGTATGATACCCAGGAGAGCTTTTCCAAGGCGTTTACACGGTTTCATGGTTTCCCGCCGTCAAGGGTGCAGCCTGGCAAAATCAGGATATTCCATCCTCTGAAAATAAACATTACCGTTCAGGGAGGTTTTGAAATGTCCCATTCATTCATTGATGAATTTTATTGGAACGACTTAAAAAATCAAAAAGACGAATTGCTGCCTGACATCGATAAATATCAAAGGGTTATAAAATGGGCGATTGAAGCAAGAAAACATAATCCGAATGTTTTCGATGCTCTGACTGAATGGATTCTTGACGATTCAGAATGGACCGATGATAAGCTGGCCGAGAATGAGCAAATCTTAATGCAGGGTATACTTGCACGGTTCAGAAATCAAAATGTACAACTCAGGGCATATCTGAAAGATATTGAGCCTTCCGGGATTGTTAATGGAGCTGTTTTCAATGCGTTAGACAGGTTTGATGACGAGTTATCGGGAAGAACTAATTATGATGATCTCCGGGATGTGGTATCAAAAATGTTTACTGATTTCTCGGTCATGCGTGATCGAAAGATACGCGAACAAATTGCGGGAGGCAAAACAGGTCCTTTAGGAACATACAGCGTTGATATTTTCGGTTTTGTAAATGCGTTAAAAGAATGCGATGCCAGAGTTCAATGGACACTTTTCATGCCCGATGCGGTTGAAAGGCTGCAGAAAGGCTTTAAGGTTGAGAAATTCGAATATATGAAAATGCCCGCCCTGCGGTTTATCGGGAAAGAAAGCTGCGAATGTGACGGCCTGGATACTGTCGGGGGCCTTAAGAAACTTTTCAGCATACTGGATACCATGAGCGAATACAAATCAGGCTTTGACTATGATGTTTTACTTCAGCACCATTATGGCAGAGGAGTGGATGCTGAACGAAGGCACTGCTTCTGGGGGCGTTTTATGAAAGCTGGTACTCCCGTACCTGAAGGCTTTGTTTATTTTGATTTCACACCGCAAAGAACCGAAGACAAGATTGTCGCAGGACTGCCATTCATCTCACAGTTTGCATTTGCTGTTTTTTCGGGCGATATGGAAGCAATGCATAATAGCGAAGGGTATGACAGTAATGCCATGTATGATATCACTCGGAATATAATACTTGGTCATGATGTAAACATTCCTTATCCGGATAAGTACTGGACAGCGGAAGTCTTTCCTGATGGGTACGATAATTACAGCACTGCTTATATGTTTAGTGTTGAACTGTAACAAAACCAAGGGCAAACCAAGGGGACGGTTCTCGTGGTAAATTTTCAGCTTCCCTGATAATCCGGAGGATCGCCTTCGCATAGGAGACTGGCATCTTGCAACAACCGATGAATCCATGGACATTTTCCTCAAACAGATGCCCGGCATAAGGGAAAAGGCTTCCGGTAACGTCCGGAAGCCTCATGTAATTTGTTGTTATTCTGTTCGGTTCCAATACTGGCGCTATTAGGTTTGTCGGCCCAAAGGGTATACCCCTTCCTCGAAAGAGGCAAAACTCTCTAAGAAAGAAAACACGTCCACATCCTTACGAGCGGGGACAGCCCTTATCACTTCTTTCTGAAAATGCAATAGGCCAAAGGCTTGCCTGCTCCATCATACAATATGACTAATGCTTGATTATAAGCACCGGACCATGATGCCTTATGTATATCATCATTATAATCGCTGGCGCCTCCGGAGCTTACAGGAGTAATGTATTGCGACATGTATTCCGTTTTATATAACTCTTCTGCCGGGCAGTAAAAGCCACTTGTTCCTATCTTTTTAAAGTCCTTTGCACTGTCCGGGAGAAGATCGCGGTTAACCCTGGGAAGATATCCTTCGAACCCTGTTCTGACCAAGGTTATGGCATCTGTAAAGACAACGCCTCCTACGGTTCCCAAATCAATATTCCTGAGCAGTAAGCAGATTGGTTGTGCCATATAGGATATTGCATTAATATCATCATACTACCATCAAATACAAGGCAAGGTCAATTAATATGAACCAAACGACGAAGGCGCCTGGAATTGGTGTTATATAAAGCAGGGAATATACCCGGCCAGATTCAGGCAATAGATAGATCGTCAATGAAATCTTCACCTCATACCGCTATTCCACGCCGCCCACCAATAAGCATCCGTATGGGATAACCTTTTACAGTACGATGTATGAAGGACTTTGCGGCCAAAACATTATTAACGGAGAAATCTTAGGAGGGAAAACCGGATATACCGACGAGGCCGGCCTTTGCCTCACAAGTCTCGCCAAGGTGGGCAGCCAGGAATATATCCTTATAACGGCCGGCGCCAGGGGGAATCACAATACCGAGCAATACAACATTACAGATGCGCTGGCAGTGTACAACAGTATAGGAAAATAGAGCGGCATACTTTAAAAGTACGCCGCTCCGCCGCATGTAATCCACGATACAATCAACGCGGTTATCAATGACCCGAGGTATACCTTACCCGTCTTTCGGTAGAAGTATGTAGCTACAAAGAACAGCACGAAAAACTGCGGGAAGATAAGCACAAGCGCGCTCATAAACGGGCCGTCGAACAACGAAAGCCCTACCAGCGCCCATCCTGTTCCATAGCCAAGCAAAAACGGGACATATTCGAATAACGCAACGATGACAAGCCCGCCGAGCATGACATATATGTTTTTCAGCCACCAGACAAACTGCGTCTTCGCAGGCGATTCGTATTCCTTCTGGCGCATCTGTCCGAACAGCCTGACGCCCCCGTTAAACAGGAAGAACAGCAGGAAGAATGGCAGGTATATCAGGAACTGCAGGAAGCGTCCCGGCGTAAACGGGCGCAGGAACGGCCATATAAACCTGAGATCGGTGTTGAAACAGCGGTATCCTATCGTTGTCAGGGCATACAGCAGCCCAAACATGATCACCGCCATAAGAACGGTCTTGCCGATTATTGTCCAGTCAATCACCGTCTTTTCCCGGTCAAATGATACGCCCATATCGTACATTGTGACGCCAAGCTCTTTTCCTTCGCCCTTTTTATACCATCTGCGGAACATGAAAAACGCAATGATAAACAGCATATCCAGCCACAGGATCAGACCGCCGGCCATAAGCGTCTTGAAAACGCCGTCCGGGTACGGGAAAAGCCCGTGTCCCAACTGCGTTACAAACGGATAAAGGACAGCGCTAAGCAAGATGCTTATTATCGCCGTTTTATGCCAGCTTTTCTTCGGCGCCACATACCTGTCGGGAAGCGGCTGCGCCACCGGGGCAAAGAACTTTGTAGTAAGAAGCAATGAACAGAGCGGGAGCAATGATATCACGGCAGCGAGCAAAGCAAAACCCATTAAAAGTTCCCTTATCATATACACCAGGTTGGTAGGGGGTATGTCCGGTTCAACTCCCAGCGCGGTCGTAAACCATTCCATCGCTGTGGCAATGCCCCTGCTGCTGTGTGTGACTCCCCTGTGCAGCGTTCTGAGAAGCTCCATCCGCCTTGCGGTGCCGTCGGCGAAACTGCCGTATGTTTTATTCCATTCAACCGGCGCGTCCTGGCCGCTGAAAACCTTATACCTCAATTCTGTTTTGTTCAGGTTCACCGTTGTCAGCTGGTAATCCCGGAAATAGTCAAACTCGTCATACTGGGCCTGGAGAATCAGAACATTGTGGAACCTGACATTCCCGTTTTCGTCGCGGACAGGTCCTTCTACTTCCCCGCACTGGATCACGATTGCGGCATGATCGGGGTTTTCCGCGGCAACCGTATACGAACTCCATGTTCCCATTGAATGCCCGGTAATCCCGATTTTGTCGGCAAGTACGTAATCACGGGACTGGAGCCACCGGAAAGCGGCGGTTCCCCCCATTGAAGAATCAATCAAACCGTCAACATTATCGAAGTTGAGCATTGAAAAGCTCATAAACATCTTGAACCGGTTCGGACCGGATTTCGAATTATCGTAGCCCCTGTTCCGCATTCCGACAGGACTTTCCCCGTGGCCGAACTCATCGATCGACAGCGCGACAATTTTACGGCGCGCCAGCTCAATCGCGAATGCCGCGGAGGTATCCTTGTCATTCTGGTACCCATGCATCAGGAGTACCGCCGGAGCGGGATGCGAACCGTCCACCCCTTCGGGGATGTAAAGCTTTGCGGGAATATAGGTGGATATTCCATTGTTAGTCGTGATCGGTATCCTGATCTGTTGTACGCTGACCCTTCCGAAATCGCTTTCTATCAGGGATGCGAGGCATATCGACGCGGCGGCCAGAACAATGCAGACAATAAAGGCGATCAGGCTTCTGACCCTTTTTTGAATCAACTTGCAACACCCCTTAACCAATTCTAAAAAAGGTTGGTATAACTGATATGTCCATGTGGGATAAAACCTTGCTGACGCCTGCGAAATAACATGGCTGTGATTGATATGCCAATTTTTATTTTACCATATTAACAACCAAAAGAAATTATGAACGCCGCTCAAACATCCTCTTGATTTTTCATGATTTGCCTGCTTACAATTACTTTAAATAATGGGGAGGGTTATGCTGTTGCTGTGAGTAAGGTGATTATTATGTGGATAAAGAGAATTCTTGCCTTAACTATGGCAATCATCATATACTTTTCTGCTGCGGGTTGCGTGCCAAGAGAGGCTCAAACCAAAAAAGTTGGTATCTCATTGCCTGAGTTACCCTCCGAGCGTTGGAGGGAAGAGGGAGAATATATGAAACAGCTCCTGGAGAAAGACGGCTATGAAGTAGACCTGCGATATAACAATGCTGCCGGCGAGATTGAAAATATTAAAAGCATGAATGTTTACCCACTTCAAGGGTGATGGAAACCTTTTGTTACACAGGAATTACTCGCACGGGGTTATACGCCAGAATATACTTAAGATAGCTTAACCGCCTTTGGCGGGGAGGGGCATACACCTGTTCGGAAAGGTTCAGCAACGATGAAAGATATTTTAAAAGACTGTGTTCTTTGCCCAAGGGAATGCCATGCAGACAGAACCAGCGGAAAAAGGGGATATTGCAAAACCACCGATGAATTAGTGGTTGCCAGGGCGGCACTTCATATGTGGGAAGAACCATGCATATCGGGGGAAGAAGGTTCCGGTACGGTATTTTTCTCTGGCTGCGCGCTGGGGTGTGTATATTGTCAGAACAGCAATATATCAAAAGGGCTGGCAGGAAAGGTCATAAAAATAGAAAGACTGGCAGATATTTTCCTTGAGCTTCAATACAAAGGCGCCAATAATATTAACCTGGTTACTCCAAGCCACTATGTTCCGCATATTATAGAAGCCTTGAGCATTTCACGCAAAAGAGGTCTTATCCTTCCTGTCGTATATAATTGCGGCGGGTATGAGAAAGCAGAAACCTTAAAACTGCTTGAAGGGTATGTTGATATATATTTGCCCGATTTCAAATATATGTCGGCAGAGCCTGCGATGAAGTACTCCAATTGCAAGGATTATTTCGAAGTTGCAGCGGCGGCAATTGAAGAAATGGTAAGACAGGTGAAGGAAACAAGTTTTGATGAACGCGGCATAATGCGAAAAGGCGTGATAGTCAGGCACCTGGTATTGCCGGGATACCTTGAGGATTCAAAAAGAATTATCAGATACTTGCATGAGACCTACGGTGACAGGATTTTCATCAGCATTATGAACCAATATACTCCAATAGGAAATAATCCGGCATATCCGGAACTTAACAGGAAAATATCCGAAGAAGAATATGAAGAACTTGTTGATTATGCAATAGGAATCGGGGTGAAAAACGGGTTTATACAGGAAGGCGATACAGCTTCGGAAAGCTTTATCCCTGAGTTCGACGGAGAGGGTGTATAGAAGAGATATCATATTCACTCTCCCGTTAATTATTGGGCATTTCGTCGTTTTCGCGGCCGAATTCTGCCATGGTTATACGCATAACATGGCTGTATCCCGGCGTTATCTACCTGGACATAGGAGTGAAGTAGTCTTTGAGATCTGTAAATATCAGGTTGCCCAGACGCCTGATCCCGCCGAAAAGATGCTTTTGCATCAGCGGCCGTATAGCGGCGGTATCTCGGTTCTCCAATGCCTCGAGGATCTCCTCGTGTTCCTCGACTATCTGCCCGAAGTTCTTGATCTCGACGATGTCAAGCATTCGGAATCGGGTATAATGGCAATCTGACTTCTGTATGCATTCCCACAGATATTCTTTTCGGGTGGCCACAAACCAGATTTCATGCATTTGGCTATCCAGCGCATAAAACTGGCTTGCTTCAAACTCCTCGCTCTCTATCAGCTTGCGCTGTGAATTAATAATGAAGCGTATCCTTTCAAGGTCAATGGGGCTTAATGCCTTGATGAAGTCTTCAAGCACAAAGGTTTCCACGGCAATACGCTGATAGATGATCTGGTTGATAATATCAAAATCCATGCGTGTGACCTGCGTCCCCTTATATGGGGTTATGTTTACAAGACCGCACAGTCTGAGTTCCTGGAGCACGCTCCTGATAGGGGAACGGGAAACGCCAAAACGTGCGCAAAGCGCGTTCTCGCTGAGGATCGTTCCCGGTTTTATTTTCAGCGTGAGTATCTCATGCTCAAGTATGCGGAAAATTTCTCTGCTGGTATAGTTGCTGCCCATTTACAAATCTCCCTTATTTATTTCCGGAAAACATTTCCGAACCAAGTTAATTCTATCTTCAACCTGTATTTCATTCAAGAGCATAGAGCCTGTATACAACATTCAAAAGTGGATACAAGAAATGCTTATAAACAGTTTATCGCACATGAAAACTGCTGTCAAGCAACAATGTCCGGGCGATAGAAATATGCATACAACACATTGATCGAATTATTATATTGGCCGGAAGAATCGCATATAAGGCATGGAATGACGTAAAATATTGTGATGACAAGAGCATGTCAAGGCACGACTTGTATACAAAAATAATAAGTGTATACAAGAATTATGAATTTGATAGCATAATAATGCAAAAAACATATTGACAATGCATAACATCTATGAAATAATGTGCATACAAGTAACTGGGAATTAACATAATTCTACTACAAAAACCATATATATTTTATATATATCGCATCACTTGTATACAAAATATTTGCGGTTCTGCCGAGTGCTTATTCGGCAAGATTTATCTGCCGTTTATAGCAAATAGATAAGGAGGAGAGAAAATATGAAGAGAGCCTTTGTACTGATCCTTGCATTGTTTATGATGCTTGGCATGGTCGCTTGCGGCTCTTCTGAACCTGCCGGATCCACGACAACTCCCGGGGCGCAAACTGGGGACAAACCTGCCGAGAGCACTCAGAAGCCCGCCGATAAGCCTGCTGAATCTGTAAAGCCCGTCAAGATCATCCTTGGACATTTCGGCGCGCCGAATGAACCCGTATCCAAAGCGGCTGAGACTTTCAAACAGAAGGTTGAAGAGTTGTCCGGCGGCGCCATGACCGTGGAGATCCATGGCAACAGCGAACTGGGAAATGCTCCTGAAATGGCCGAGCAGACGAGAATAGGCGCCATACAGGCCTGCCTGGTTTCACAGGGTACTCTTGACAAATTTGATCCCCGCTACGCGCTCGTGACCGCACCCTATGTATACAGCGGCTATGAGCATGCATATGCGGTTGTGGACGGTCCGTTCGCCGAATGGGTAAGCGACGGAGTGCTGGAATCCAAGGGATTACATAATGTCGGTCCATGGGACTACGGATTCCGCAACCTGACAAACTCCGTGCGTGAAGTAAAGAAACCCTCCGACGTAGCCGGCCTGAGAATCCGTACTCCCCAGGAAGTTCAGAAGGTCGCCTGCTTCGAGACCCTGGGGGCTACAGTGCAGCAGATTGCATTCAACGAACTGATCAGCGCATTGAAACAGGGTACTGTGGACGGGCAGGAAAACCCGATCTCCACTATCTATAACAACAGCATGTGGGAAGCCAACCAGAAGTACCTGAGCCTTACCCGCCATACATGGGAATCTGTAAACCTGACAGTATGCAACTCCTGGTGGAACAGCCTGACCGGTGAGCAGCAGAAGATAATAGAAGAAGCCAGCAAGGTAGCCCGCGACCAGATGCGCCAGGAAGTCCAGAGCAGCGAGCAGGACTATATCCAGAAGCTTAAGGACAAGGGAGTTATTGTGACAGAAGTGAACCTCGATGAGTTCAAGGCTGCCATGGCGCCGGCATGGGACCGTGTTGCAGAGTATGAAGGAAATCCCGATCACATGAAGAAGTTCCTCGAGATGGTCGAAGCTGCAAAGCCTAAATAGGCCTGAGCAACGATGGGCAGGGCGAATAACCGCGGGATTCCGCGCGTTATTCGCCTCTTCCCGGCAGAAAAACGCGAGGAGGCTTTCCTGATGATTGTACTGATATTCTTCGTACTGCTTATCGGATTGATTTTGATCGGCGTTCCCGTAGCCGTCGCTATGGGCGCCCTCAGCGCGGGGGCCTTTGCCTCCATGGGTTTTTCGGAGATTCTGGCTGTAATGGCCCAGCGCATCTATAATGGCACTACCGGCTTTACTCTTCTTGCAATACCGTTTTTTATACTTGCCGGCAACCTGATGAATACAGGAGGAATAACCAACCGCATCTTTAATTTTGCAAATGCAATGGTAGGCCGCTGGCCGGGCGGACTGGGACAGGTTAATGTAATCAGCAGCGTTGTGTTCGCAGGTATGTCCGGTGCCGCCGTGGCAGACGCCGCGGGACTCGGTCTCATTGAAATAAAGGCGATGGACGATGCCGGATATGACCGTAAGTTCAGCGCTGCCATAACAGCAGCTTCGTCCACGATTGCTCCCGTTATACCGCCGTCCATCCCATTTGTAATATATTCTTCCGTAACGGGGGTATCGGTACCCAAGCTTTTCGCCGCTGGCATCGTTCCCGGGTTGCTTATGGCGGCGGCGATGTGTGTTGTGGTCTATATCATCTCCAAGAGGAGAAAATACCCGGTAACTCCCCCGATGCCCTGGAAGCTAAGGTTGAAGTATTTATGGGATGCTATTCCCAGCCTGTTCTGCGTCGTGATAATAATTGGCGGTATCTGGACCGGCATTTTTACAGCAACCGAAGCAGCAATAGTGGCATGCGTTTACGCGCTGATCCTTGGACTGGCGTACAGGGAACTGAACCGTAAATTATTGGTCAAAATAATATATGAGAGCATCATATCCAGCTGCAAGACGCTATTCATTATTGCGGTTGCCAATTTCCTCGCATATTTTATGCTGCACCAGCGTATACCGAACCAGGTAATTGAAGGACTCATGAGCATATCAACCAGTCCGGCCGTTCTCATCCTTCTCATGATTGGCGTTCTTCTCATCCTGGGATGTTTCCTTGAAGGCGTATCGGTGATACTGATAACTGTTCCTATTTTCCTGCCCATAGTCGATGCAATCGGGATGGACTATATCCAGTTTGGAATTATAGTGGTGCTGGCATCCATGATAGGTCTCCTTACTCCCCCTGTCGGTATGAGCCTGTATGCGGTGTGCAGTGTGGCAAAAGTGAGGCTGGGAGAACTCTCAAAAGCGGTACTTCCCTATGTCATCGGCATTTTTGCGGTACTGCTGATATGCGCTTTCTGGCCGGGTCTTTGCCTGTGGCTGCCGAACTTGATGTGAGGAGGGTATTATGCTGAAAATACTGAAAAAAGCTGATGAAATTCTCGCAAAGTTTTTACACGGGTTCATTGCCGTGCTGTGTATCGGGATTGGAGTAATCCTGTTTGCACGCGTATTCATTCGGTTTACACGAATCTCATTTCCGATGGCCTGGTCCGACGAAGTTGTTGCGTGCATGATGGCCTGGATGATATTTACCGGAGCAACGCTCCTGTTCCGTGCAAGAGATCACTTCAGGGTGGATTTGCTGCAGGAAAGATTCAAGGGGAAAACATGGATAGAAATCTTGAACCTGATGATAACACTTATTAGCATAGTGTTTTTTGTCGCACTGCTATACTATTCCATACTGCTTGTTAAAACCGCCGATTGGCCCCAGCCCATACTGAAGTTTTCCACACGCTGGCCTTATTCGAGTATGCCCGTGAATTGCGCGCTGATACTGATATACCTGGTGCGTGATCTTGTCAACGGGATATCGGCCTTGGTAAAAGGGCGCCAGGAACCAGTGCCCGAGGTAAGCAGGGAGGTTTGTTGATATGGATGTTCGTTATTCATGCAGCCAGCGCGATTTCAAACGATACACAACCGATGAGATTCGCAGGGAATTCCTGATTGAGAACCTGTTTACACCTGACGTGGTGAACACGGTTTATACCCATATCGACCGTGTGGTAGTGATTGGCTGCATGCCTGTAAATGGAAGCGTCCCCATAGATAAAGGGATGGATGTATGGGCAAGCTTCGGCTCGAACTATTTCCTTGAGAGACGAGAAGCAGGTGTTTTCAATGTCGGCGGAAGCGGAAGCGTTTATGTGGACGGCAAGTCTTTCGGGATGGACAACAAGGACTGCCTGTATATCACACGCGGAGCCCGCGAAGTAGTATTCGAATCAAAGAATCCGGACATGCCCGCGAAATTCTACCTGGTAAGCGTTCCAGCCCACAGGAGCTATGAAACGAAGCTTATCAGGATTAGCGATGCGGCAAAAAAACATATGGGTTCTGTTGAAACGTGCAACAAGCGCGTTATAAACCAGTTTATCCATCCGGATGTTTTGGACACATGCCAGCTTTCCATGGGTTTGACCGAACTGGAGCCAGGCAGCGTATGGAACACAATGCCCGTACATACACATGAGCGGCGCATGGAAGTGTACATGTACTTTGAAATGCCGGAGGATCATGTTGTTTTCCACCTGATGGGAGAGGGGAATGAGACGAGGCACATTGTTGTAAAAAACGAGCAGGCGGTGATAAGCCCGTCGTGGAGCATTCATGCCGGCGTAGGCACCAGGAATTATACGTTTATATGGGCAATGGCAGGCGAAAATCTTGTTTATGACGACATGGACGTTATCACAACCTCAGAGCTTAAATAAACGGGGGTGCTGAACAATGGATATTATAGATATGTTCAGATTGGACGGTAAAATTGCGCTTATTACAGGAGGAAGCTACGGGATAGGCTTCGCAATAGGAGCAGCATATGCAAAAGCAGGCGCCACCGTGGTGTTCAATGACATAAGCGAAGAATTGGTGGAAAAAGGATTATCCTCGTATAAAGAGCAAGGGGTAAAGGCTCACGGATATGTCTGCGATGTGACCGACGAAAACCAGGTAAACAAGCTTATTAAGCGTGTGGAGGAAGAAGTTGGCGTTGTCGATATATTGGTAAATAACGCAGGCATCATACGGCGCATACCAATGATTGATATGAGCGCCGCTGAGTTTCGCAAGGTAATAGACGTGCATATTGCCGGCGCTTTCATCATGTCAAAAGCGGTCATCCCCGGTATGATCAGGAAGGGGCATGGAAAGATAATAAACATGTGCAGCATGATGAGCGAACTGGGGCGCGAGACAGTATCCGCATACGCCGCGGCAAAGGGCGGATTGAAGATGCTGACGCGCAATATTTGCAGCGAGTATGGTTCCGCAAATATCCAATGCAACGGTATCGGACCCGGGTACATAGCCACACCCCAGACAGCCCCGCTCAGGGAGCTGCAGCCTGACGGGAGCCGGCATCCCTTCGACCAGTTCATCATCGGCAGGACACCGGCCGGCCGCTGGGGCACGCCGGAAGACCTGACAGGCCCCGCGATATTCCTGGCCTCCGATGCTTCCAACTTTGTCAATGGACATATTTTATATGTTGATGGAGGCATATTGGCTTACATAGGCAAGCAGCCATAAAGCCACGGGTAAAGCCACGGGGACAGTCCCCGTGGCTTTAATTTATGGTGAAACAAACTATTCCACTATGAATCCGAGGCGGAATTTTTTAGGGCACGGTTCCTGTGGTTGATATTCCACCTATTGGTTCTGTATTGATCAGGTGGCATTTTTATATGCCGATGGGCCGTACTGAAAGAAGTTCGCCCGACCACCGGATAATATTTTGTATATTTGAAAGTTTTTGCTTAAGCTATATTCGAATACTCTCGTTTATCTCTGATCTCCCTTGTGATGAAGCAGCCTGGTATCCTGACCGGCGTATGGATATATGCGAAAAATGCCAGGCTTGTTCAGCCGCTTGTCCGACAGGAGCGATTGAACCCGGTCATCGAATCATAAACACCCAGAAATGTTTAACAGCGATGAACGAGGTTCCAGGAGAGTTCCCGGAATGGCTTGCCGAAGATGCCCATAATTCCCTGATAGGATGTATGAAGTGCCAGGACTGCTGTCCGGCTAACAGTCAGAATAAACACAATATTGTTAAGGGTGTTACGTTTTCGGAGGAAGAGACCAAAGAATTGCTGACGCATAAGGATGAAGAACCGTATTCCGATATGCTTGCTTCAAAGCTTAAGGAGTCGGGATTTTACGAAGGGTTTCAAAAAGTGCTGCCCCGGAACCTGGCAGTACTGCTGCGCAAGGGGACGGGCCCCGGAGCGGCGAACCCATGTTGACCATCAACAGTTGAAACAAGGGGACGGTCCATCTGTTTGATAAAAAACTCCCGGGAAACCAGGCTCCCGGGAGTTCTTATAAGTTTCTGAACTAGAACATAGGAACAACAGCGCCCTCATATTTTTCTTCGATAAACTTCTTTACTTCCTCACTCCGGAGGGCTTCAGCAAGGGCTTTCAGATCCTCCCTGTTCTCATCGCCCCTGCGTACCACCAGGATATTGGCGTATGTTGTGGCGGCAGCGGAATCCTTTTCTTCCCTGGCAAGGGCGTCGGTCATCGCGTTCAGACCGCCCTGGATGGCATAGTTGCCATTGATGACGGCAATATCCACGTCCTGCAGAGAACGTACAAGCTGGGCGGCTTCAATCTCTACGAACTTCAGGTTCTTGGGATTTTCAACGATATCTTTTGGGGTAGCCTTAAATCCCGCATTGGGGTCAAGCTTTATCAGACCCTGGGTTTCCAGGAGCAGCAGCGCCCTGGCTTCATTGGTGGTGTCATTGGGAATGGCCACCTGCGCGCCATCCTTCAGGCCATCGAGGCTCTTGGTCTTGCCGGGGTAAACGCCCAGTGGCTCATAATGGATGCTCGCAATGGGCACAAGGTCCGTTTTTTGCTCAGCATTGAAATCATTGAGATAGGGGGTATGCTGGAAAAAGTTCGCGTCCAGGTCCTTGCTCTGAAGTGACAGATTAGGCTGGATATAATCAGTAAACTCCTTTATTTCCAACTCATAACCCTTCTCTTTCAGGATCTCCTTGGCTACGGCAAGGATCTCGGCATGGGGCACCGGTGAAGCTCCCACCACAATCTTCTTGGGACCCGACGATGCACCGCAGCCGGCGAGCAGGGTGAACGCCAGAATAAGTACAAGCAAGAGAGATAATGTTTTTTTCATGTAAATCCTTCCTCCTGTTTTCTATTTTCTTTTATCGCCTAACCTGGCTAATCTTATGCCAATCTCCTGAAAAACCTGAACGATGATAACCAGGATTACGACAGTCACGAGCATAATATCAGTCTGATACCTATGGTAGCCATAACGGATAGCAATGTCGCCCAAGCCTCCGCCCCCCATAAAACCGGTCATGGCTGAATAACCCAGGATGGTGGTAACAGAAATGGCGGCGCCAAGGATGAGTGAAGGACGGGCTTCGGGAAGCATGACCTTGCAGATGACCTCAAAAGGAGAAGCTCCCATGGACTGGGCGGCTTCAATCACGCCCTTGTCCACTTCCTTTAGCGAGGACTCCACCATTCTGGCGATGAAAGGAGCAGCGCCAATCACCAATGGAACAATGGTAGCTGTCGGACCCAGAGAGGTTCCCGTAATAAAACGCGTAACGGGAATAAGTGTAACCGCGAGAATAAGGAACGGTACAGAGCGAAGCAGGTTGATGATAACACCTAAGACTCTGTTTAAACCTGGGGCAGGCTTGATACCGTCCTTGTCGGTAACCACCAGTATGATGCCAAGGGGAAGTCCCAGCAAATAGGCCAGGGCCGATGACACCAATGTCATGTACAATGACTCCAAAAAGCCTTGTCCGAACATTTTCAAAATCGCCGGATCAAACAAAATCCTTCACCTCCTCTACTGTCAGGCCCCTGTTGCGAAGATAGGCCATCATCTTTTCTCCCGCCAGCTTATCTTCGGGCAGTTGGATGACAATCTGCCCGAAGGCTTTTCCGTCAATGTTCCTGGTATCGGCAAAGATGATATTGACGGGCTGCCTGAATTCAAGCACCATATTTGCAATAACAGGTTCAAAGGATGAACTCCCGTTAAACACAATGCGGCAGCATCGCGAACTGATAAAGTTCTCAACCCTTTCCCCTTCGGGAAACACGAGCCGTCGGGCCGCATCGGTCGTGGGCTTTGTAAAAATGTCATGCACATAGCCAACCTCAGCGATGTGCCGGCTGTCGATGATGGCTACCCTTTGGCAAACCTCTTCCACCACGCTCATTTCATGGGTGATGATGACGATTGTAATGCCCAGCCTCTTATTGATGTCCTTAAGCAAGGCCAGGACTCCCTTGGTTGTGGCCGGATCAAGGGCGCTGGTTGCTTCATCGCACAGGATAACCTTGGGATTGTTGGCCAGGGCCCTTGCAATGGCAACACGCTGCTTCTGTCCGCCTGAAAGCTGTGAAGGATAAGCCTTTGCCTTATCGGACAGGCCTACCAGCTCCAGGAGTTCATATGCCCGGGCTTCAGCCTCTTTCTTCTTAACACCGGCAATCTCCAGAGGGAAGCATACATTTTTCAGCACATTGCGCTGCATGAGCAGATTAAACTGCTGAAAGATCATCCCTATGGACTGCCTGATCTTGTAGAGTTCCTTTTGGCTCAGGCAGGAAAGATCCTGATTGTCAATGTACACGGTGCCTTTGGTAGGTTTTTCCAGAAAGTTCAGGCACCTAACCAGGGTGCTCTTACCGGCGCCGCTCATACCGATAATTCCAAATATTTCGCCTTCCATGATGTCAAGATTAATGTCCTCAAGGACATTGAGCTCGCCTGCATCGGTCTTGAAAACCTTGCTGAGTCCCCTGATTTTAATGAGAGAAGTACCGGCACTCATTTAAAATTGCTCCCATCCATTTCATATTATTCATATATGAATTGTTTGTCAATATTATTTTATTTTTATAAATGACTTCGTCAATACTTTACGGCAGTTTTCATGTATTTGCAATAGAAAACATCGGGTTATTATGCCTGTCTTGTAAAAAAGCCGCTCTGCAGGCGGCGGATCTGGGGCGGAAGAACGGGTTATCCGTTTCGGCCACGGAAAGCCGGTAAAAAACAGGGTTTGAATGAAAAATTCATAACGGATACGAAAACAGGAGCGGTTCATACCGCTCCTGTTTATAATTCCTCTGTTTACGCTTAGTACACTTTGACGTTGCTTGCAGGGGATGCGAACGGACCAGGGATAACATGAACACCGCGGTGATTTCCGAAGTAGTCCGAGTCAAACTGTATTGGAGTTCCATCAGGATTCTCGAAGTACTGCTCCGGCTCGAAGGCTTTGCCGAGAATTTCGGTGTTAATCATCCTGGCATCAAAGTCCCTGATAAAATCGAATATGTTGGTGTCCAGGTAATAATTCCCGTCCTTTTCTGCAAGTTCAACCTTGATTTCCTGGTCATTTTTTTCGGCCAGCAAGAAGTTCACTTCTTTTTTCCATGGTTTGGCGCCGTTCAGGTATACGTTTCCTTCGCTCCATACCGGCAGATGACCAAAGTGAACAGGGTCCAGGGCCATCATGTCGGGATGTTTAGTAAAATCAAACTGTGAAATCCATTCATCATATGTCGGGTACTCATCAAATACATGCGTACCGACAAGCCTGTTCTCCCGCCTGATTTTCTGCGGGTCATGGTCGTCCTGTGTAACATAGTCCTCAGACGGCCATTTCTGTACGAAAATATTGTTGCAGAAACGATCGTCGCCGTGAAGGATGGTCATAAAGCCCATAACTTCGGTACGGTGCGGTATGTGATATGGTGTATAGCGCCACGTGGTTCCGCCGCCAACGCTGGTAAATGCGCCGCAGATCAGGTTATGCACCATAGCCACGCCCTGTGTCGCGATCCGAAGGCTTACGTCCGAGAGCAGGATATTGTTATCGATAAGCGTTGGGCCATGGCTGACTTCCACAAACAAGTCCTGGGACATCATGCTTCCGCGAAGATGCTTTGCATATGGAGGCCGCTGGTTATCATGGAGCAGGTTCTGGGTGATGCGTGTACCCTGGGCCTCCCAGTCACACCAGATCCCCATGGTGCAGTGGTGGATATGATTGCGGCGCATGATTACATCTATTGCCGCGTGAAGTTTAATGCCGGCAATCTCCGCTCCGCCGAGTTCCTGCATATTGTTGATATGGTGGATATGGTTGTCCTCGATGATGCTGAAAACACCGCCCATGCGGCCGATAATGCCGCCCTGCTCACAATGATGGATGTTGCAGCGACGGATGATATGGCTTCCGATCTTCTCTTTCAGCCAGCCGTGATACTGACCGCGGCATACCGCGTCGCGCTCCATCTGGGTAGGGCTTTTAACGTGTTTGAATGTGAAGTAATGCTCGTTTTCGGGATCATAGTATTTCCCAAGGGAAATGCCGGCGCACCTGCTGTTCGATATCTCGCAATCCTCAATAATCCAGCCTTTACTCCAGTGGGGGCCGATCATGCCGTCCTGGAAGGCTGCAGGCGGCGCCCATGTGGTGGCTGCCTTATCGATTTTGAATCCTCTTACTGTAATATAGCTGACGCCTGTTTTGGATGGCATGAAACATCTGCGGCGTACGGTGATCTCCACATTTTCCTCATTCGGATTCAGCCCCTGGAAATTGGCGTAAATGATGGTTTCATCGGCATCCGGGTCCTGTTCGGTATACCATTTGTAAACCGATTCTTCGGGTACCCAACTGCATTCATATACTTCGCCCCTGATGCACTCTTCCAGGGTCACGGCTTCATACATCGCCCTGTCGTTAAGGAAAACGCATCCGGTATGCTTGTTCGGCGTTGCAAAATACCAGTCACCAAAAACTATGGTCGTATAAGGATTGTAATCGCCGAAAACGCTGTTTGGTATCCGGCACACCCATACATTTTCTTTGAAGTGTTTCCAGGTCTTTATCTGTTCCGCCCCGGTAATTACTGCGCCAAGAGGTTCAGTGCTGATATAGGTGATTCGGGCATCTTCAGTACCGGGATTAGCCGGGTCCACATACTCCCGGTAAACCCCGGGCGCTACCAGAACCTCATCACCGGGAAGCGCTACTTTTGCGGCATCGCTGATACGCTTGAACGGTCTTTCCCTGGAACCGTCGCCGTTTCTTTCGGCGTTTACATCAACGTAGTGTTTCATGCGAATACACCCTTTTTTAAAAATTTGGATATCATTTCTATAATTATGATACCACCATTATGATACCACTTTGTGAAAGCTAAAGGGAGGGTTATTGGAAAGCCATGGGGGAAATCTGGGGAAAAACAATGGGGACAGTCTCTTTGGTTCAGGTGAAGCCTGCTCCGGTGAAAATTGCTCAAACCACGTGTCCCGGGCAAGACGGATCACTTTAAGGCATGAAGGGTATTCCTTAATAAGGGATACCCCCTCTTAGACGTCCGTCATTATACTTTTCAAAAGGGCATAATGACAGGGCAGATGCAAATATGTTATTTTGAGTTGGAGAAGTTTAATCCGGCCCATGAAGGGAAGAAACTTTTCAGGGGCGTTAATCAGTTGACTGTATATGCTGGATCCGGAAACGGGGTGGATTATGAATTCATTCGATAAAGTCAGTACAGGATTGGAAGGATTCGACCAGGTAATCGATCACCTGCGGTTCGGGGATAACGTGGTTTGGCAGGTGGATTCCATCTCAGGCTATAAGAAGATGGCGGCCTGTTTTGCGGATAACGCAAGAGCAGAAAACATGAGCCTGGTTTATATCCGCTTCGCCAATCATGAACCCATACTGGAAGCCTTCCAGGGCATAAGGACATATCATGTCGATGCAAGCAAAGGCTTTGAGAGCTTTACCATTGAAATACACAATATCATCAAAGAAGAGGGGAAAGGAGCATTCTATATTTTTGACTGCCTCACCGATCTGTTGGAGTATTGGCATTCGGACTTGATGATCGGCAACTTCTTCAAGGCCACCTGTCCGTATTTGTATGAACTGGATACAGTCGCATATTTTGCCCTGAAGCGTGGTTTTCATACCTACAGCACCATTGCAGGCATCCGTGAAACGACCCAGCTTCTCCTGGATTTATATCAGATCAGTGATAAAACCTATATCCACCCCCTTAAGGTCTGGCAGCGATATTCGCCCACAATGTTTTTCCCCCATCTGATCCAGGGTCAGGAAGCTATCTGCATTACATCCAGTTCTGATGCATCCGAACTTTTCAACAGGATCAGCCGTGGGGAGATCAGGCTGGATTATTGGAATACCGTCTTTAACGATGCTAAGAAAATGCTGGGCTTTCCAATTGAGCAGCAGGAAGCGGTGAAGAAGCAGCTCATGCATATGCTTATCGGCAGTGATTCCCGGATGTTCCGGTTGTGCGACCGGTATTTCACCTTAAGAGATATTCTTGACATTGCATCCAGGGAAATCGGCACCGGTTTTATTGGCGGCAAGAGCGTCGGCATGCTTCTTGCAAGGAAGATATTGGAGAAAGATGTAGGCGACCGTTTTGCGCCGTACATGGAACCCCATGATTCGTTCTATATAGGTTCCGATGTTTTTTACACATATATAGTGCAAAACGGCTGGTGGAGCCTTCGCACCAGGCAGAAAACGCCCGAGGGTTATTACAGGTATGCGGCGGAGCTTAAAGAAAAGCTTTTGCACGGATCCTTTCCCAAGGATATCCAGGAACAATTCATCCAAATGCTGGAGTACTTCGGTCAGTCTCCTGTTATTGTACGTTCCAGTTCCCTGCTGGAAGACAACTTTGGAAACGCGTTTGCCGGAAAGTACGAGAGCGTTTTCTGCGTAAACCAGGGAACGCCCCAGGAGCGTTATGAAGCCTTTGAACAGGCTGTACGCATTGTTTATGCGAGCACCATGAACGAAGACGCGCTGAACTATAGGATGAACCGTGGACTGGCACAGCAGGACGAGCAAATGGCAATATTGGTTCAGCGTGTATCGGGTGATCGGCATGGAGATTACTTTTTCCCACATATCGCAGGCGTGGGAAACTCATGCAATCTTTACGTATGGGATGAAACCATTGATATGAACGCGGGGATACTCCGCCTTGTATTTGGATTGGGCACCAGGGCAGTGGATCGGACCGATGGTGATTATGTAAGGATAGTATGCCTTGACGACCCACTGCGGCTTCCACCAATGAGTTATGAAGATCAGAAGAAGTTCTCCCAGCACCGGATGGACCTTCTGTCGCTCACAGAAAATACCCCGGTAAGCAAGGACGTGGATGAGGTTCTATCTCTTCCTGTAAAGGCAGACAGGGAATTGTTCATAAGTCCTGACTATGCTGCCCTGGCCCGTATGCGTGCATTGGGAAATCAGAACCGGAAGATGCCTGGTTTGCTGGATTTCAAAAGACTTTTTACAGATACAAATTTTGCAGCCATAATGAGAGAAATGCTGGCCCTGCTGTCAAAGGCATACGATTACCCGGTTGATGTTGAGTTTACGGCTAACTTTAATAAGGATAACAGCTTTAAAATCAATCTCCTGCAATGCCGCCCGCTGCAAACCAAGGGCCTGGGCAGGACCGTAAAGATACCGGAACTAAAGGATCCGAAGGATTGCTTCTTCTCATGCAAAGGCAATTTCATGGGCGGAAGCGTGCGTCTGCCTGTCGATTATGTTGTATTGATCCGTGCGAATGCATACCTGGACCTGAGTGAACAGGGGAAATACGAGGTGGCCAGGCAGATTGGCCTGATTAACAGGGAAATGAAAGGGAAAAATGCCATGCTGGCAGGCCCCGGCAGGTGGGGGAGCACTACACCTTCCCTTGGTGTTCCTGTACACTTTACAGAGATATGCAATATGAAGGTTCTATGCGAGTATTCTTCAAAAAAAGAAGGTTTTATGCCGGAACTGTCCTATGGCAGCCATTTCTTTCAGGATATCGTTGAATCTGATATCTTTTATGTGGCTATATTTGATGGATACCAGGATGTAGTCTTCAATCCTGAGCGTATTTTCCGGGAAGAAAACCTGCTGACTTCTTTCCTCCCCGGAAGCAGCCGGTTTGAAAATGTGATCCATATAGCAAAAACCAGCGGTATGGAGATATACTCCGATATAGTCACTCAAAAGCTTTTATGCAGATGAAGAGAGATAAAGGACAGACAGGAAACACATTATCTGAATGTGTTTATGCGTCAGGAGAACCGTCCCCTGGCGCGCCCCTGGCATGGAAGGAGAGCTGAAAATGAGTAATCAGAACATTTATGACAACCAGGAGTTCTTTGATGGTTACAAGAAGCTAAGAGATGATCCTTCTGCAGCAAACTACGTTGTTGAAAAACCCGCACTGTTCAGTCTCGCTCCCGATTTGAACAACAAATCCGTGCTTGATCTCGGCTGCGGTTATGGTGAGAATTGCATCCGGTTTCTTGAGTTGGGCGCAAGGAAGGTCACGGGCCTTGATATTTCTGCAAAAATGCTTGAAGTGGCAAGAAATGAAAACTCATCTCCCAGGATTGAGTATATCAACAAGAGCATGACTGATCTGGATGATATCACAGATAAGTTTGATGTTGTGTTCAGTTCTCTTGCCGTTCACTATATTGAAGATTTTGATAAACTGGCCAGGGACGTTTACCGGCTTTTAAACCCGGGCGGTTATTTTATATTTTCACAGGAGCATCCGTTAACGACTGCTTTGTTAAATGCGGATTATTGGACCCGGAATTCTGAAAATGACATTATTCATTATAATTTAACCACATATACGGTTGAGGGCGAAAGAAAAGTAGCATGGCTTGTTGACGGGGTTACAAAATACCATCGTACATTTTCAACTATTATCAATTCACTCTTAGGTTCCGGCTTTGTTATCGAAAAAATGCTCGAGCCTGTCCCGGGCAGCGACATTATGGAAAAATACCCAGCATACAAAAGATACATTCACAAACCTGACTTTTTGCTTATTAAAGCCAGAAAAAACAGCTGATCAGTCCATTTGCCAGTCACAGGAGGGTATTTCAACCATGGGGACGGTTCCTGCGGTCCGGCCATGGGACAGAACCTGCGATTAAAACCCGAAGTCGATATCTGTGGTTATGCAAAAACCAAGGGAAACGTTCCCGTGGTTTGTCAAACCAATGGAACCGTCCCCGTGGTTTGATGGAACCGTCCCCGTGGTTTGAGCCAATGGAACCGTCCCCGTGGTTTGAACCGTCTCTTGGCTTGAGAGGAATGCTAAAGTTGATTTTTCAGAGTCTGTCCCAACTCCTTTATGTTCCGGATCATTTCTGCCGTTTTATCTATGGCTTCGTTCTGAACCATTGTCATGGCCAGTATCTGTTGAATGCTGGCTGAATTCTCTTCCGATGCCGCCGCCAGGGTTTCCAGGTGCTCCCTCATGTTGCGGAAGCGGTCAGCGACTTTATCCATCATTTCAAATTCCGTATAAAGCTTTTGATTTACCGATTCTATTGAGTTCTTAAAACTGCCCAGTATTTTCATAACTTCTGAAATCCTGGCGGTGCCTTCTTCAACTGATGCATTTCCCTTTTGAACTTCTTCAATGGCGATACGTGTTGTGTCTCGCGCTTCTACGGTTATTTTCTGTATATCCCTGGCTGCATTGGAACTCTGTTCTGCCAGTATTCGTATTTCATCCGCCACAACGGTGAAGCCTTTACCTGATTCACCTGCTCTTGCTGCCTCAATAGCCGCGTTCAATGCCAGCAGATTCGTCTGGGCTGCAATATTGGTGATAATTTCGAGGAATTGGCCGATTATATTCATCTTCTGCTGAAGCTCTTTAACGGCAGAGACAGCGGAATGGATGGAGTTTCTCATGATGTCCAGGTGCTGCATGTCTCATCTGCTTCCTTAGTTCCGACCGATATGGTTTCATATGTTCATCGGAACTCCTTTTCCACCTCTTTGGAAATGGAATATGCTTCACTGATTAACTGTGATGAATCCGAGACATAGCTGCTGACATTATTAACTGCTATGGCGCTTTCTTCTACAGCCTTGGAAATATCCTGGATTGATTTGGTTACGCTTGCCAGACCCTGTTGATTTTCTTCAATGCTATCATTGCATTTGCTTACGCTTTCAAAAAGGCTTTCAGTAGTTATGTTAACCTGTCCTATTATTTCAGTCAGGTTCCTGTTCAGAGCGGATGCCTTTTCGCTCTCGCTTACGGCCCCAGCCAGATGCTTGCTTCCTTCTTTTGCGAGGTAGTATAAAGCGAGAGAGCCGCATATGAACATACCGAATCTCGGCAGGAATTCGCCGAAGCTGTTGTCAGCTCCAAGAAGCAATATCGGGTTTATAATGTACATCCCTATAAGTAATGCGGATACAACCGAACAGTAAGCCAGTATCACTTTTTTGCTGAAATATACGACTGCAAAACAGGCACATACAAGATAGCCGGCAAACATGCGCGGTATCCCGCCCTGTGACGCCGAATACGACATTACGCCTATTGCAGGCAATAACGTAATAATAAGCGATTTGACAAAATTATTTTTCATCTTTAAATATGCTATGACTGTTAGAATCAGACAAGTAGGATATGATAAACCGGCGGCGGCAAGAGCCAGTCTGAGTCCGCTGTTAAAGTAAGCCGTTATGGATAGAATCGTTGCAAAAAGCCACATTAGAATCACATTGAACTTGTGTGCCTTATTGGTATAAGAATCCAAAACCATCTCCTCCTAAGTATTTATGGTATAATAATTCCTGGTATCCTGTTATAAATATCGGTATGAAAGCATAATCTTGAAATTATTGTTTTAATCGGTTGTATTTTTTCTTTTACGGCTCGATCCTGCAAGGATTTAATTATTATTCAGCATTACAGGTAGGTGGAAAATATTGCGTGCAGAACAGGAAGTGATGGACCTCCCTTTTTTCGTTTATAATTAAAATAACAGCCCGGACCGTTCCGGATATGATCAGGGAAAAACCGACAGATACTGTTTTCAACATCAATGTCAGTTTTCTTATAAAATGCCTCTTTCACGTATAGACTATTCGCTGGGAAATGAGGAGAAGAAGAATGGATCAGAAGGAGCTTGAAACATTTTTCCGTTCATTGGATCGTTCATTGTTTCTCGAAGATGACATGAAGGAATATGCGTACCTGGACCAGCCTTTGCCCATAGGCTTCGGCCAGACTATATCGCAGCCAAGCCTTGTGCTGGAAATGACACGGCTTCTGTCGCCGGAAAAGGATAGCAGGATCCTGGAGATCGGGACAGGATCAGGATTTCAGACAGCCATTCTCGCAAAAATGTCAGCAGAAGTTTACACAGTGGAAAGAATCGTGGAGTTGATGGAGAAGGCAAAAAAGAGGCTTGAAGCATTGAATTTTTCGAATGTCTTTTATAAAGTTGGGGACGGGAGCAGGGGATGGCACGAATATGCTCCCTATGACAGAATTATGGTGACTGCCGCGGCGCGTGTTTTACCCGGTGAGTTGGTAAACCAGTTGGCAAACGGCGGCAGGATGGTTATTCCAATCGGTCCTCCATTTGTGCAGGAACTGAAGCTCATCACGAAGACGGACGACGGAGATATACAGATGGAAACAGTGGAAATGGTCAGGTTTGTAGAACTGCAGGGACAGTATGGCTGGACGGAAGGAGGATTCACCGATGAGTGAGGCAGGGGCTTTATTGGCAGAAAGAATTAATGGCATCGGCGGCAGGATAAAAACAGTGCCTGCCAGTATACTGCCACAAGTTCAGAAAGAGTGGTTCAGGCGCCTGGACAGGCTTGAAAAAACGGATATGTATAATAAAATGCTGAAGGACTATTTCGACTTTTCATTGGAAGCAGACATCAAATCATTGGTTATAGTCGCGCTTCCTTCTCCTCCATGCTATATCGAAATTGAATGGAATTCCAGGACTGTGGAAGCCGATATCCCGCCTGTTTACGTACATAGAGATCAGCAGCTTTCTGAAATAAAGAAGATAGTAAGAGATGTTTTTGAACAATACCATCTGAATTCGTGGCCGGTCGTTCTTCCCAAAAAGCTGCTTGCGGCAATGAGCGGTTTTGGCAGGTACGGGAGAAACAACCTTTTATATATTGAAGGAATGGGTTCATGTCATCGCCTTACCGTATTTGGATCCGACATGATTTGCCCGGAAGGATTTGAGTTGGCTTCAGACCTGGAAATGGACAGGTGCAGCAAATGCGGCATATGCATAAAGCAATGCAAAACCGGCGCTATCTGCGAAAATGAAGTGCAGATAGATGCTGATAAATGCCTGACGTTTTATAATGAAACGAAAGGCGCTATGCCGGAGTGGATACAGGACGACTGGCATAATAGCCTGGTAGGCTGCACCAGGTGCCAGGAAAAATGTCCTGCAAATAAAGGTATGTGGAACAGGAAGAAAGTTGGAAAGCTTTCAGATGATGAAACACAGGCGATAATGAAAGCCTCGGCTTTTGATGCTCTTGATGCCGCGCTTCAGGATAAACTATCGGGGTTAAGCCTTGATAGATACTTTGATGTTTTGGCAAGAAATATATCGTTGCTTGTTCAGAGGGTATAATTTGAGGGTACTGTCAAGGGTACGGTTCTTTTGGCACTGTATAATGATTATCTCTTTTACTGCTGTCCCGGATAACTGTAAAAGGCATATCAGCGAATCCCATCATATATGTTCATATCTGTTGTATCCTGAGTCAATCAGCCCAACCTGTGCGGCATTCATGCCCGAATGTATAGCCTTTGTATTCAGAATAAGCAACTTAATACCCGAAGGATTTTTTCTCTTTATACGACTACCTGTTTGAGAACTGATTTTTATTTAGTCTTTCGTCATCAGGACGAGTATAATTATGGTAAATGAGGAGGTTTTCCGTATGAAGACACACAGAAATTACCTCTTTCTGTTTTCAATATTAATATTATTCACTCTTGTCCTTGCTGGCTGCGAATCCAGCACCGTTGCGAAATATATCGTTTCAGACCGTCAATATACCGAAATTAAAGATCTGGATAGCGCAAAACCGCCCGAACAACTGAAAACCGGGCAGGACATATATGCCAGCGTATATTTCATTGAATCCCCCAAGGGGATGGAGTATACCGCGAAATGGTTCATCAACGGAAATGAAGTAAAAACTGATACGCAAAAAATGCCCACCGACAGAAAGGGTATTATCGTTTTTAATCTGGAAGGAGACAAGGCTGCGGCCGGTACCTTGAAATTCCAGATAATTTATAAAGACCTTGTCCTGGCTTCAAAGGAGCTTGTTATATCCGGGGAATGAGGATCAATGAACATGGCGGAAAACCGTAGGGAAGAAAAGTTTATATCGCTGTATGAAAATTTCGTTGACGAAATTTACCGGTATGTCTTCCTGAGGACGGGTTTGGACGCCGGACTGGCGGAGGATATCACACAGGATATTTTTCTTGACGTGTATAAATGCATGGACGAGTTCAAGGGACTGTGTTCAAACAGAACATGGGTATTCCGAATTGCCAGGAACAAGCTCGTTGATTTCTATCGAAAGCAGTACAGTCAAAAGGTCGAGCTTGTTGACATAAATGATCCGCTCACCGGGGATTTGAGTATTCCGGAGCAGGATACGGAGAGTATCATAGAGTCGGCGCTTGAAAGCCGGATGGTCTGTGACTGCCTGAACAGGATACCCGAACACTATAGAATCACCCTGATCCTGAAATATGTTGATGGGAAAAGTGTGAAACAGATAGCAGAGCTTGCTGATAAGTCCGCAAAAGCCATAGAAAGCATTCTCCAAAGGGCAAAAACTGCATTCATCAAAGAATACCGATCGGCTCAAAAGAAGGAGGGTTGACCTGTGAAAAAGGATAAAGGGGCTTACACTGTATTGAACAATGCTGCGCTGCCGACAAAGCAGCAGAAGGAGAAAATGCTTGCCCATATATTGTCTGAGTGCCGTAATTATAAGCCCTCACCTGCTGAGAAATTGTTCAGGCTGATTTCCGTGTACCCCTGGCGATTTGCCTTCGGCCTTTCCACGGTACAGGCGGTGTTATGCACCATGATCTGGGGAACAGGATACACGAACATGGTGCTCAGAATATTGGGAGGTTTAGGATAATGAATCTCTTTCTTGAGGCGTTAAATCACCCGGTTGATGCATTCCGGAGTAAAAACAAAGCGGCTGCATGGTCTCTCGTTGCGCTCACTATACTGATCAACGCGGTCTTTGAACCGTTGTTGGCATGGTTTACAGGTTCATGGCACTCTGGTCCCGATATCTTTTCAGTGTTGAGGATTGCTTTGTGGGGATGCGCCAGTTATCTTGCGATATGCGCCGTGTTTTGGTTTTTTTGCAGGTGCTTTGGCAGCAGGACGCCTCTTAAAACCTATCTCCAGAAATGGGGTCTGACCTTCTTCCCCAACCTGCTGTGTTCCATTGCAGTTGCCTTCAGCGAAAACTTCTTTACAGTTTTCTGGAACAACAGCATTTGGGGTATCCTGCTGAGCATTGCTTTTGTCGGTATACTGATATGGAAAACGATACTGTACATCGTTTTCTTAAGAGAAGTAGCCGGCCTGAAAGGCGGTAGAATGCTCGGCTCATTTGTCGTGATCGGAATCATGATTGCCGTGCTGGCGGCACTTAACGGGTATGTCGGGCTTAAAACACCTGTCCTGTAGGTTGCCAGGGTTGCCGGGAGAGTTCCCGGCAGCATCGGAAAAGGCAAAGCCATTGAACATAGAGATAAGATGAGGAAATACCACATCAACGCCCGGTTTTGGATGAAAATCCTCCCTGCTGCCGTCCTGGTCCAGATGAAACTGCAGTTGATTTGTGTTTTTCATTCCAAACACATGCAAGTATTTCGTCTATAGTTTCCTGGTTTGCCGGTTTTCGTATTATTCGCAGCGGATCAACAGACATCAGCTCATAAATATTATCCATTGAGGTCACAAAAACGATGTTACAGGCGGGTCTCGATTTGGAAAGCTCCAACTGCCGTATTCTTTTCGCAGTTTCAAGACCGGTGAGTTTTTTCATGAGATAATCGAGAAAAACCAGGTCAAAGCTGACATCTTCCTTGCACAGCAGGTCAATGAGCTCTTCTCCGCTTCCAAATCACCAGATGTTGAATGTATTATTGTTTTTCTCGCCGTATTGACGGATGGATGCCTCCATTTGCTCGCAAAAGACAGGGAAATCATCACGAATACCTATATTAAGCATTTTAACACCTCGTAACGGGCTGGTTTTAACCATAAAGGTACTTCATAAATTTTAACTTAACATAATTCAAATTTCAAGTGTATTTATACCTTTATGATTGGTTAAGCTGATCAGATATAATTGTTACAGTTAAGACAGGGTGATGATATATGGAAATAGACTACAAGGCTCTTGGTAAAAGAATTGCGAAACGCCGGAAAGTGCTTAACCTGACGCAGGACGACGTGGCGGAAGCTACCGGTCTGAGCAATAACCATATCTCAAATATAGAGAATAATCATTCGATTCCAAGTATTGACACATTGGTTAAAATTTGCGAAGCTATTGATACGACGCCGAATTACCTGCTGCTGGGGATCTCTGCGCATATGGATGCAGAAGAAGATCTGCGCAATCAAATCATCGAAAGGCTAAAACTGTGCAATCAGAAAAAACTCAAGCTAATTGAACGATTTATATCGTGGATTATTGATGAAGATATATAGGTAGATGTGAATAATGATACACCATTGCTTTGTAAGTTTAACGTCAGGATAGCAGAGAGGGGACGTTTCCATATCCGATCGTCCCCGGTTTTATATGTATATAGCAATTAGCATTAGGGGGAAGAGCCTGTGAAAGTGATAGGAATATCCGGGAGCCCAAGAAAAGACGGGAACACGGAGATACTTGTAAGAGAGGCGCTTAAGCCCTTTTATGAAAGAGGCTGGGAAGTAACCGAGTTCTTCCTGAGCAGTAAAACTATAAAACCCTGTATAGGCTGCGAAACCTGCATCGAGACCGGAAAATGCGTTATTGAAGATGATGATATGGAGCTCCTGATAAGTGAGCTCGAAGACTGTGACGCTCTGATTATAGGGTCTCCCGCGTATTTCAGGAATGTGACGGCACAGCTCAAAGCCTGTTTGACAGAAGTTTTGTCTTCAAAAACAGAAAGTTATTGGCCGGCAAACCAGGAGGGGCCATCACTGTAGGAAGAGGGGAAGGCGGGGGGCAAAGCCTTGTGCTTTTAATCATACATAATTATTACCTGTCTGAAGGGGCGATCTGCGTCCCGTGTGAGATCAATGGTTTATCGGCAAGGGCGGATAAGCCAGGTGATATCCTGAAACAGGAAAACCGGCTCAGGCAGGCAAGGGTATTGGGCGAGAACATTATCAGGTATGCAGAAATGCTGCTAAGAGGTTGATCGGAATCCCGGCAGCTACTGTCCATATACATATACTTGGTGATATAATTGGAAGAAAAAACGCAGCATTAGGATCAAGGAGGATGGCTTATGAAGAGGATTCAAATAGCAGACGGGATACACATGCTTACCATGAATGTTGAGGACATACTGTTTGAGGGAATCTGGGAAATCGCAAACGGGGTAACCCTCAACTCATATATAGTCCAGGGAGAGAAAACCGCGATAATCGATGGTGTAATCGGTTGGGACGGAGTGCCCGAAACCCTGTATAAAAACATGGAGGAGATCGGCGTTGCCCCCGGGAGTATAGATTATCTGATCGTTAACCATATGGAACCTGACCATTCAGGCTGGATTTCAAACTTCCGAAAAATCAGGGATGACTTTACAATAATATGTACTGACAAGGCCGCAAAGATGGTTTCTTCCTTCTATGGTGAAGACAAAATAAGGGTCGTTAAGGAAGGGGATACCCTGGACCTTGGAAAGGGAAAGGTATTGAGTTTTCATCCCGTGCCGAACGTCCACTGGCCGGACACCATGTATACCTATGAAAAAGATACAAAAACCCTGTTCTCATGCGATATGTTCGGCTCATTCGGCAGGATGGGTGAACACTGCTTTGATGATGAGCTCACGCCCGAGGAGAAGGACTTCTTTGAATTCGAGGGAATAAGGTATTATTCCAACGTAATGGCAACCTTTACATCAAGCGTGAAAAAGGCAATTGAAAAGGCAAAGTCGCTGGAGATAAAAACCATAGCGCCCGGCCATGGCCCGGTATACAGAAGGAATCCCGGGAAGATCATGGACGACTACTCAAGGTTTGCCCGGTACGCCGAGGGCGCGGGTAAGAATGAAGTCGCAATCCTTTGGGGATCCATGTACGGGATGACCGCAAAGGCTGTTGAATACGCTGAAGGCATACTCCAAAGGGAAGGCATAAAGAACAACAAGCTGGAAATGCCCCTTGAAAGTGAAAGCGAAATGGTCGCTGCCGTTCTTAAGTCCGCAGGTGTAATTATCGCAGCGCCCACGTACGAGTACAAGCTTTTCCCGCCGGTTGCGGCAGCCTTAAATGAGCTTGGCAGAAAGAGAATAACAGGCAAGGCAGCATTCAGGTTCGGGTCACATGGATGGTCCGGCGGCGCAGAGAAGGAACTGTATGAAATAATGGAAAGGAACAAGATGAACTGGGACCTCATAGAATCCGTGGAGTTTGAAGGGGCGCCCGGGGCAGAAGACCTTAAGAAGGTGGAAGCCGGAGTATTGGAGCTTATAAAAAAGATGAGGGAAAGGGTAGTATTATAATTATGCGACAAGAAACTCCATTTCGACGATAATCTGATCGCTGAAATGGAGTTTCTGTTTAGGAGGAAATGTGGAAAAAGGAGTGGTAACATGAGAACAGCCTGGATGACAGGCTGTTGTTTTTTATTATTGGGATATGCTGCACGGCACCTTCGTTATGGTGATGGAGTCTTCGCGGGTTGAAATAGCAATTTCCTATTCTAAAAAAGAATATATGACATATTCATATGTTATCCGACTTCATAAAATGTATTTATGATATTGTATATGGTTAATCCTTCGCAAGTGTTTACCTGATTTCCCGGATCCTCGCAGGGAATACTTGCCCACGTCTATGTGGACACCAATGGAATAAAGCATACATTGAAATCCTGGCAAGGGAGGTCCTGGTATGATAAATGCTGCTTTAATGAGAAAAACGATCCGGGTAAGGATTATTGCGTCCACTGTGCGCGTCCGGATGGAGAAATGCAGTCTTTTGAAGAAAAGCGAGAAAACCTTGCAAGTTTTATAGTAAGGACCCAGGGATTCAATGAAAACGCCGCCCGGAAAATCGCTGAAGACATGATGCGCAAACTGCCTGCATGGAAGGATTACTTTTGCTGAAAGAAGTGTTGTGTATGGGAGAGTTATCCAGGCTTCCCAATGTGGGCAGGGTCCTGGAGAAAAACCTTAATGAAATCGGAGTCTTTACCGCCGAGCAACTGAGAGAGATGGGCAGCAGGGAAGCGTTTATCCGCATAAGGATGATCGATCCCGGCGCCTGCCTGCATATGCTATATGGTATCCAGGGAGCAATTGAGGGTATCAGGGACAATTTGCTGCCGGAGAGCACCAAGCGTGATCTCAGGGAATTTTACAAGCAATTATGCGGTTGAGGCATACCAGGGGACAGTCCCCGTGGTGTTTGCCGCAGAGTCTGCCCCTTTGGCAAATTTACAACAGGAGGGATTGTTGTATGGAGTTCATTGGAAAGGATAAGATTAAAGCGCTGATGAATCCCGGAGTTATATCGAGACAATTGCTGAGCCCAGGCAATTCTTCGAGCAAAAGGGTTACCATTACAGAGGTTCACCTGGAACCCGGAGCCAGCCAGCCAAGACATATCCATGACGCTTCCGAGCAGATCTGGTACGCAGTACAGGGAAAAGGAAAACTCCTGCTGGCGGATAATGCCGAGCAGGAATTCAGTGCGGGTGATGTTGTCAGGTTTGAGGATAAAAATGTCCACGGGCTGCTGAATGACGGGGATACTGAATTTGTATATATTTCTGTAACAGCCCCGCCGATTGATTTTGGGTACGCCTATAAAGAATCGAAAAATTAAGGCAATGCCTTGCTTTCGTAGTGCTTGTACAAGGAATGGAACTTCCCGCTGTATCCTTTGTGCCAGGGCTTTCTTTTCCCGCAAAAATGCAGGATTACCGTGTTTCTCATGATATAGTCCATATCGCATATGTTGTTTGATATAATCCTGTAGTAGTTGTAATACCTGGTGTCATAGTTATACAGCTTCTCGTCCAGGCATTTAATCTGCTTTGAATAGAGTGTGTTGATGATATCCTGGTCCGGCAGGATGAGCTTCAGGCGATTCTTCTCAATAAAATCATATATAACTTTTTCGTCCACAAGCTTTCTCTGGAGTTCCAGGTTCATAAGCAAAACGCCCGAATTGAAATATGCATCTATTTTATACGGATACAGGCGGATACGGTTGATCTCCTTGACTGCCAGCACATTGTGGTATGCCGCCGCGTAAAGGTAGCCATCAAGATCCGTTTCATATAATTCACGCAAAGGGTTGATAACCAGGATATCGGGATCCAGGTAGAGGATCCGGTCCAGGTCCCCGGGGAGGAATTTGCAGGCCAGGAGCCTGTAATACATTTCTTTGGGATAATTGAGGACTACGGGCGCATTCCGGAAACAACCGCCGTCTATCTTCACCACAAACAGTTCCTGTCCATAACCCCTGACAAATCGCTCTATGTCGGCTACTTCATCATCCTTGATACTTGAGTGCATAAGATAGATTCGGAAATACTCGCCCGGATTGTTTATAAACAATGAAACCAGCATTACCTTAAGCGGTCTTATGTACTTGGAGTCCAATGTTACAAGCAGATTCATATACGTTTACCACCCTCGTTGGAATATGGTATTTCAACCTTATCGGGGATGAAGAATTGCTCTCACGCCATTATTTGTATTCGGGCAGCCAGGAACCATGTGCTTCAATTAAATCATCCACCATCCGCACGATTTCATCAATGGATAATTCCGAACCGGTATGGGGATCGAGCATTGCTGCATGGTATATATGTTCCTTTTTTCGTGTTACTGCTGCTTCAATGGTAACCAGGTGTACATTAATGTTTGTCATATTCATGGCAGCCAGTTGTACCGGCAGCCTGCCTATGCGGCAGGGCTTAATACCTGTGCCGTCAATCAGGCACGGTACTTCAACACAGGCTTCATGCGGCAGGTTTTCTATTATCCCTCCTGTGTTTAAAACATTGCCGCCTATTTTATACGTCTTATTTGTTACTATTGAATCGATTATGTACGAGGCGTATTCCTCCGTACGTTCATGTGACAGGGTCGGATTCCTGACAAGTTCGTCCCTTTGTCTTTCCCATCCTTTTATCTGATTAATGCAGCGTCTCGGGTATTCATCCAGCGGAATATTATATCTGTCGATCAACTCGGGATATTTGCTTTTAATAAAGAAAGGGCAGTATTCGGCATTATGCTCACTGGATTCTGTGCAATAGTAGCCGAGCCTTTTTATATATTCAAATCTCACCATGTCATTGTGCTTTTCTTTTTCGTTCTTTTCAACCGCTCTTTTCCTGATTTCCGGATACAAGTCTACACCATTCCTGTCATGGATTTCGAGGAGCCATGCCATGTGGTTGATTCCTGCTATCAGATCCCTGCGTCCTTCAAGTCTGTCCTCCATTCCAAGTGCTTTCAGCAAATCGCGCGAACAACATTGCACACTGTGGCATAAACCGACTGTTTTAATGGGGGTATACCTGAGCATATATCCTGTTAATATGGACATTGGGTTGGTGTAATTCAGAAAATAGGCATTCGGGCAAACTTCTTCCATATCACGGGCAAAACCCTCCAAAACAGGAATCGTTCTGAGTGCCCTCATAATACCGCCGATACCAAGAGTATCCCCGATTGTTTGCCTGAGTCCATACCTTTTGGGGACTTCAAAATCAATTATTGTACATGGATCGTATCCGCCGACCTGGATGGCATTTATGACAAAGTCCGCCGATCTGAGCGCGTCTTTGCGCTGCTCTGTTCCCAGGTAGGTTTTAACAACGGCACGGCCATTGTTAATGTTCCTGTTTATAGCCTGAAGCATTAATTCTGATTCTCTCAGGCGTTCAACATCTATATCATAAAGGCATATTTCACAGTCTCTCAATGACTCGACACTTAAACAATCCCCCAGCACATTCTTTGCAAAAACCGTGCTGCCTGCACCCATGAATGTTATTTTCACCATATTATCTCCTCCATATATATAAGTCTATGATACTTTATTATCATGCAATTTTGAATCGGATTGTTGAGAACCGCGAAAAAGGGTGTAACTTGACAATGTTTGGCGGCAGATATATTATAATAATAACATTTAACCAACCGGTTAATCAATTATTAGTTTCGTGGCCTCAGGGGGAGAAGGATTTGGAAAAAAACTCAGGTAACGACGCAAGGGAAAGGATAATCAATGCGGCAATAGAGCTGTTTTCCCACAAAGGGTACGATGCGACGCGGGTCAATGA
>Ga0209508_1000449_pt1 | contig 43089 bp, 37 predicted proteins | sample AD_UKC129_MetaG_FD_184427 | JGI IMG/M metagenome (GOLD analysis project Ga0209508, IMG submission 184427) | Active sludge microbial communities of municipal wastewater-treating anaerobic digesters from Canada - AD_UKC129_MetaG (SPAdes) (version 2) | ecosystem: Engineered > Bioreactor > Anaerobic... | reverse complement strand
AGACTACGTGGAGAAATCTTTTGACGACTTAAAAAACCAGTTGGATATGAAACGACTCCGTATTCACACTTCCTCGACTATGGATGGCCGACTTTTTATTCAGTTTATTGCTCTCATTTACCTGAGTACTTTGCGGAAAAAGATGCGGGATACTGGCTTAACTGAGAAGTACACAGTCCGGGAGTTACTCTTGGAGATGGAGACATTGACTCAAATTCGCTACTCTGGTAAGTATGGGCACATTCTCACAGAAATTACCAAACCCCAGCGTCAAATTATGGAGAGTCTGGGGATTGACCCAAAAACATAGTTATAATTTTCCGGGAAATTAGGTTCTTAAAGAGTTAACTAAAGACTTTTCCTGGATGGGTGGTTCTTATGATACTATCTAATACTGAATGGAGAGAGTCTCAAAAGCTAATAACAGAGGGAAAAATAAAAGTACTCCTACAATGAGTTGACACTATCTAGAGCCACCATGTGCTTGACAAACGAGGATGGAAATTATACAATTTAGCTCACTTTTAATAAAATAAAGACCGAGAACGGGATTAGTAACCAGGGAAAGGATTAGAGAGAGCCTGGGTAGGTGGGAGCCAGGTATCCAGAGCCTGGGGAAATGGCCTGGGAGTTGAAACTGCGAAATTAAGTAGTGGTTTACGGGTAGTCTCCGTTAAAAAGACTGCACTCTTTTGGTGTAAAAGAGGCTGGCTTGCGTCAGCGAAATAGGGTGGTACCACGAGATTAACCCCTCGTCCCTCGACGAGGGGTTTTTTGTTATGTAAAGAAGAAAGAGCAGGAGGTGAGAAAATGGGAGAAAAACTCCGGACTTATGAAGAAATCAATGAAAAAATTCGACAGGGTAAAGCAGTAGTGGTGACTGCCGAAGAGGTAATTGATTTAGTAGAGGAAAAAGGAGTGGAAAAGGTCGCTCAAGAGGTAGATGTGGTGACCACCGGTACTTTTGGAGTAATGTGCTCTTCAGGAGCTTTTTTTAATATTGGGCACACCAAACCCAGGATGAAAGTTAGTGAAGCCTATCTCAATGGAGTAATGGCCTACTCCGGTTTAGCTGCTGTAGATTTCTATATTGGAGCAGCACAGGTGGCCCAGGATGACCCCCTCAACAAAATCCACCCTGGAGAATTTAAATACGGAGGAGGTCATGTGATTCAGGACTTGGTAGCAGGGAAAGATGTGCTTCTTGAAGCCTATAGTTACGGAACGGACTGTTACCCCCGGCGAAAGTTAGTAACCTGGATTAACCTGAGGGATTTGAATGAAGCTTACCTTTTTAACCCTCGTAATGCTTACCAGAACTATAATGTGGCAGTGAACCTCTCTTCTAAAACCCTTTACACCTATATGGGAGTCTTGCTCCCCAAATTAGGTAACGCTAATTATTCCTCCGCTGGACAGCTTTCTCCTCTACTCAATGACCCTTTTTATCGAGTAATTGGAGTAGGAACGCGAATCTTTCTGGGAGGGGGAGTGGGATATGTTGCCTGGCAGGGAACGCAACACAATCCTGGAGTAGATAGAAACGAACGAGGTATCCCCAAAGAAGGAGCAGGAACTTTAGCAGTGATTGGAGATTTGAAAGGAATGAATGCTAATTGGTTGTGGGGAGTGAGTATGAGAGGCTATGGTTGCTCTATGGCCGTGGGTCTGGGAGTGCCCATTCCTATCTTAGATGAAGAAACCCTTTATTATTGTGCAGTAAAAGATGAGGATATCTTAGCTCCCATTATAGATTACAGCAACGCTTATCCCAATGGGACAGGGGAGATATTGGGTTATGCGAGCTACGCTCAGTTGCGCCAGGGAAAAATAAAGATAGAAGGGAAAGAAGTTCCTACTGCTTCTTTATCCAGTTACCCCCGAGCCCGGGAAATAGCTTCAATCCTGAAAGACTGGATCAAAAAAGGAGATTTCACTTTAACTCAACCAGTTTTATCTCTTCCGGGAAAAGAAGGACCTCAATTCCATAATCTTCCCGAAAGACCGGTAAATAATGGAAAGACAGGGAGGTGAAAACATGAACTCTTCCCAGAAGGTAGTTTTGCGGTTTCCCGGTGAATTGGTAGATAGACCTTTAGTGTGTGAGTTAGCTCTTCAGTTCGGGCTGCATTTTAACATTATGCGCGCTTCTATTTCTCCTCACCGCGAGGGACTTATGGTAATAGAAATAATCGGAGAGAAAAAGAAGCAAGAAGAAGGATTACGTTTTTTGAAAGAAAATGGGTTAGAGGTCGAATCTTTAAGCCAGGATATAAGAATGGTGGAGGAACGCTGTATTCACTGCGGCTCTTGCGTGGGAGTTTGCCCCACTCAGGCTTTGTATGTGGAAAAGCCTTCCTACCTGGTGAAATATGACGAAACTCAATGTATTGCCTGTGAAATGTGTGTTTTAGCCTGTCCCACTCATGCTATGGAGGCTCTTTTGTGACCGAATATGTAGAGAGATGGTATCGTAAATGTACGAGGGCACCAGATTTAGTGCCTTTTTCTGTCCAGATAAAAGAGAGCGACCTTTTCATTCTAGCACAGAAAAACCTGGAAGATTTAGCTTATAAAAGATTAGAAAAGGAAAGAAATAACTTAGAAGCTTATCTACGTTATGACCCCGATTTTTTGCATTCTTTAGTTCCAGTTACCGCTCCCCCTTTTGCTCCTCCTGTATGCCAGATGATGGCAGAAGCAGCAAAAAAAGCCGGAGTAGGTCCTATGGCTTCTGTTGCTGGGGCAATAAATGAAATGGTGGGAGAAGAACTCCGCCAAGAAAGCCAGGAGGTAATAATTGAAAATGGTGGAGATTTACTGGTCTTTTCTCAGGAAGCTCGAGTGGTGGCAGTGTATGCCGGAGAAGATTCTCCTTTTAGCTTTCGGATAGGTATTAAGTTATCTCCGGGCAAAAAATGGGGAGTAGCTACCTCTTCAGGGACAGTTGGTTATTCTTTAAGTTTTGGTAAAGCAGATGCTGTAGTCGTGGTAGCCGAATCGTCAGCTGTGGCTGATGCCTGGGCTACCAGTTTGGCCAACCGAGTGCGAGAAAAAGAGGATATAAAGAAAGTGCTGGAATTTTCCCGGCAAATCACTGATATTCAAGGGATTTTAATTATTTTAGGAAAGTTTTTAGGAGTGGAGGGCAATATCCAGATAGAAAAACTATAAATTTTTGTGGTAGAATTTAGAAAATATCTTCTGGGGTGAAAAAATGGTTCTGGCAATTATCATTATTTTAGCAATTTTTGCTATTTATGTCTCGCTGATAGAGATAGCAAATCCCCTTCCTCCTGAAGCACAAGAATTGTTCCACCAGGGTTTCTCTCTTATCCGGGATAAAAGATATTCGGAAGCACTGGAGGTTTACAACGCCATCATAAATTTGTTACCCCATCACCCTGTAGCTTACGCTCACCGAGGTAACGTTTACTACTATTTAGGAGATATAGATAAAGCCATCGACGATTACTCCAAAGCTATTGAGTTGAAACCCGATTTCGCCGAAGCTTATAACAACCGGGGTAATGCTTATTTATCAAAAGGAGATATAGAACAAGGAGTTAGCGACTTAACCAGAGCTGTGGAATTGAATCCTCAATTGAAAGAGGCATTTTTCAATCGGGGGGTAGCTCACTCAGAAGAGGGAAAATACAAGGAAGCACTGGAAGACTTCGGTCAGGTAACCCAGATTGACCCTCAAGAGGCCGATGTATATCTTGCCCGGGCTCGCATCTTGTTAAAATTGAGAAGCTATTCTGACCAGGTTTTGGCTGATATAAATCATTTTTTGGAGCTTAACCCCTCTCATCCTCAGGCTTACTTCCTAAGGGGAATGTGCTTTTTTCACCAGGGAGATTATTCTCAAGCTATCCAGGATTTTTCCCAGGCTCTAACTTTTAAGAAAGATTTTCCCCTCGCTTACTACCAGAGAGGAGTTGCCCGAATTAAACAAGGAGAATATGCAGAGACTATAGAAGACTTTACCACTGCCATTGATTTAGAACCGGAATTTTACCCTGCTCTTCTGGGAAGGGGGATAGTTTATTACCAGAAGAAAGATTACGAACTGGCTCAAGAAGACCTCAACAGAGCAATAAAGATTAATCCCCACTTCTATAAAGCTTATGGCTTCAGAGCTCTGGTTTACCGGGCACTGGGGAAAGAAGAAGAGGCAGAAAAAGACTGGGAGGAGTTCTTAAAGGGAAATATTATAGATAGTTTAATTGGAGAAGACTTAGGAGAAGAAACAAATGAGCTATTTTCTTGGGGAGAGAAAATTCTTCTCTGGGGAGAAAACCAGGAGCTGAAGGAAGAAGAAATGGTAGCGGGGGTCGGATTCGAACCGACGACCTCCGGGTTATGAGCCCGACGAGCTTCCTGACTGCTCTACCCCGCGCCGTTTATTGCCTTGCTTAAGGCAAGTATTATATTAAACCATTTTTTCATTTTGTCAAGCTCAAGAGGCTGGACATTCAGGTAGGGAGGTTAAAATATGCCCGGAGGTGAGCTCGACGTAAAAACGTTGGAGGGCTGGCTATGGGAAGCCGCCTGTAAAATTAGAGGCCCCATTGATGCCCCCAAGTATAAGGATTATATTCTGCCCCTCGTATTTTTAAAAAGGCTTTCCGACGTATTCGATGATGAAATAAATAGGCTCTCCCAAAAGTACTGCTCCAGGGAAATTGTTGAACAGTTATTAGCCCAAGACCATAACCTCGTCCGCTTTTATCTACCTGAAAAGACAAGATGGGAGGAAATTGCCAAACAGACCACCAATGTTGGAGAATATTTAACCGATGCTGTTCGCACTATCGCCAGAGAAAATGACAAACTTCAAGGTGTTATAGACGCAGTAGATTTTAATGCCACTGCTGCAGGACAGAGAATTATCAGCGATGATAGATTAAAAGAGCTCATAGATGTTTTAGGTAGATACCGGCTGGGATTAAGCGATGTAGATGCTGACATTTTAGGGCGGGCTTATGAATATCTATTGCGGAAGTTCGCCGAAGGTTCCGGGCAGAGTGCCGGAGAATTTTATACCCCCGGAGAAGTCGCTATATTGATGTCTTACATCCTGAACCCGGAGCCCGGGGATGAGATATACGACCCCTGCTGTGGTTCGGGAGGTCTTTTGATAAAATCTCATTTGCGGTTTAAGGAGAAATATGGAGCAGATTCTTCTCTTGAACCTCTAAAATTCTATGGCCAGGAGATATTACATTCCACATTTGCCATAGCTAAGATGAATACTTTTATTCACGATATGGAAGCTCATATTGCTCTCGGGGATACAATGACGAGGCCTGCATTTTTAACGCCGGAGGGGTCGCTCAGAAAATTTGACCTGGTTACTGCCAATCCCATGTGGAACCAGAATTTTCCTCCCTCTACTTATGAGAATGACCCATACAATCGCTTCATTTTTGGTTATCCTCCTTCCAGCAGTGCAGACTGGGGCTGGATTCAACATATGTTCGCATCTTTAAATGAAAAAGGTAAGATGGCTGTAGTAATCGATACCGGTGCAGTTTCCCGAGGCAGCGGAAACGAAGGTAGAAATAGAGAGAGGGATATAAGAAAGGAGTTTGTCGAAGGAGATTTTGTAGAAGCTGTTTTATTGCTGCCCGAAAATCTTTTCTATAACACGACGGCACCAGGAGTTATCATAGCAATCAATAAATCTAAACCAGCTGAGAGAAAAGGGCAGATATTGCTGATTAATGCTTCTAAACTGTTTAAAAAAGGTAGACCCAAAAATTATCTCCCCGATGAGAGTATAAAACAGATTTCTGATATCTACCTCCAATGGAGAGAAGAAGAGGGCATAAGCAAAGCTATCACCCGGGAAGAGGCAGCCAGAAATGACTATAACCTGAGCCCTTCTCGCTATGTTGCTCAAAACGGTGAAGATGATACCCTACCTTTAGAGGATGCGGTTGTGCAGCTCAAAGAGGCCGAAGAAGAAAGAAGAAAAGCAGATGCCCAACTAAAACAGGTTCTCAGGGAGCTGGGGGTGGAGATTTAATGAATGAGCTTGATAGAGACCTACCAGAAGGTTTCAAAATCACTGAGCTCGGACCGCTACCGGAGGAGTGGGAAGTGGTGAGGCTGGGAGAAGTAGCTGAAATTTCGTCGGGAGGTAGTGCTCCACAAGGAGATGAATATTTTAAAGGAGAGAAACCATTTATCCGAGTTAGCCACATCGATAATGAAGATTGCGTAATAAAAGAATATGACTTAATAAATGATAAAGCAGTTCAAGATTATAAACTAAAATTATTTCCCAAAGGAACAATTGTTTTTCCAAAAAGCGGAGCTACGATTTACCTGGAAAAAAGGGCGATGCTTCCAACCGATGCTTACGTTGTAAGTCATCTTTGTACTATTATCGCCGATGAAAAGAATGCGACTCAAGATTTTCTTTTTTACTTGCTAAGAGAATTAAAACTTGCAAAAGAAAAAGCGGATGGTTATCCAACATTAAATATATCTGAAATTAAACAAATTATCTTCCCCCTCCCCCCTCTTCCCGAGCAGCGAAAGATTGCCGCTGTTCTCTCTGCCGTTCAAGAGGCAAAGGAAAAAACGGAGGCGGTGATAAGCGCCGCCCAGGGCCTCAAAAAATCGATGATGAACTACCTCTTTACCTATGGCCCTGTGCCTGTTGTGGATGCCGAGAATGTACCGCTCAAGGAGACCGAAATCGGGATGATACCTGAGGAGTGGGAAGTGCTGAGACTGGGGGATTATGATCTTTTAAAGAAGGCACAATATGGATTATCTATTAGGGGGTCAAAGCTTGGCAAATACCCCATCTTACGCATGAATAATTTAATAAATGGTGCGATTTCAACCGATGATTTACAATTTGTAAATTTAGATGAAAGTACATTTAGAAGGTTTAAATTAGAAAAAGGAGACATTCTCTTTAACAGAACGAACAGCTTTGAACTCGTTGGGAAAACATCAGTTTTCACATTGAATGATGATTTTGTCTTTGCATCATACTTAATTAGATTGAGGGTGAATGATAGTAAAATTTTTCCTTTGCTTTTCAATTTTTATTTTAATTGGGATATAACTCAAGGTAGATTAAAATGTCTTGCCACTAGAGGAGCAAGCCAATCTAATATTAGTGCTACAAAACTTAAAACATTCTTGATCCCCCTTCCCCCTCTTCCCACCCAGCAAAAAATCGCTTCAATGCTCTCTGCCATTGATGAGAAGATTGAAGCAGAGGAGAATAAAAAGAAAGCCCTGGAGGATCTATTTAAGACTCTTTTATATAATCTTATGACTGCTAAGATAAGAGTCAATAACCTGGAGGTGGGAGTATGAGCTCATTGGGAGGGGAAAAATATGCCGTTCAGAAACCTATCATTAACTATGTAAAAGAGCAATCGGCAGAATATATTTCCCAGGATGGAAACAAGATATTCATAAAGCTGGGATGGGAGTATGTTAGCCCTGATGAAGCCTTAAGGTTGAGAGGTGGCAAGACGGGTCTCGTATTCAAGGAGATATTCATCAATCAGATGCAAAGACTCAACCCCAGCTTTATGGACCACCTTCTTGCCGAAGAGGTAATTAAAAAGCTGGAAACTGTTCTACCCAACATTGAAGGTAATTTTACCGCCTGGAAATATCTCAAAGGCTTAGGAACGATATTCGTTCCCGGTGAAAAGCGGGAGAGAAATATAAAATTTCTGGATACTGAAGATGTAGACAGAAACACCTTCCATGTAACGGATGAGTTTGAGTTCACCAACGGGACTAAGACTATCAGGCCAGATATCGTGTTCCTCGTAAACGGCGTCCCTCTCTTACTAATCGAAACAAAAGCCACTTATAAGATAGAGGGGATAAGCGAAGCTTTAGAACAGGTGAAAAGGTATCACAGAGAATGCCCTGAGCTTCTGGCTATTCTCCAGGTTTATGCCTTGACTCACATCTTGAAGTATTACTATAGTGCCACCTGGAACACTTCTGAGAAGCTCCTCTTTAACTGGAAAGAAGAAGTCAGTGGTGACTTTGAAAGCCTGGTTAAAACATTCTTAGATAGAGAAAGAGTGGTTAAACTTCTTGTTGATTTCTTAATGTTTACCAGGCAGGATGATGAGCTCAAAAAAGTTATCTTAAGGCCTCACCAGATGAGAGCAGTCAGTAAGATAGTGGAAAGAGCGGAAGATTCAACAAAGAAAAGAGGCCTGATATGGCATACCCAGGGTTCGGGCAAGACCTATACGATGATAGTAGCTGCTCAAAAGATAATAGAAAACCCTGTCTTTGAAAATCCAACAGTTATTATGCTCGTGGATAGAAATGAGCTGGAAAGCCAGCTTTTTGGAAATCTCGCTGCTCTCGGTATTGAAAATGTGGAGGTCGCGGAAAGCAAAAAGCATCTGCAAGACTTGCTTTCACGAGATAGAAGAGGCTTGATTGTCACAATGATTCATAAGTTCGAGGATATGGTTGAAAATATAAATCTGCGAAAGAACATTTTTGTCCTGGTAGACGAGGCACACAGAACTACGGGCGGAAAACTCGGAAATTTTTTGATGGGCGCAATTCCTAATGCAACGTACATTGGTTTCACAGGCACTCCCATTGATAAAACCAGCTATGGTAAAGGAACATTTATCACCTTCGGTAGAGATGATCCGCCTAAGGGATACCTCGATAAATACAGTATTGCCGAATCCATAGAAGATGGCACAACCGTCCCTCTATATTACACCCTTGCCCCTAACGAGCTTCAGGTTGATAAAGAAGTGCTGGAGAGGGAATTCCTCGACCTGGCTGAAGCTGAAGGAATGAGCGATATTGAGGAACTCAACAAAGTGCTGGATAAGGCAGTAACCCTTAAAAATATGCTCAAAAATAGAGAAAGAGTTGAAAAGGTCACCAGATATATCATTGACCATTACCAGAAATATATCGAGCCTATGGGATATAAAGCTTTTGTAGTTGCCGTAGATAGAGAAGCCTGTGCTCTGTATAAAGAAGAACTGGACAAATATTTACCACCTGACTATTCAAAAGTTGTATATAGCCCCTTTTACAACGACCCACCCGAGCTATCCAGATACCATCTTTCAGAAATGGAAGAAAAAAGAATAAGAAATGCTTTCAGAAAGCCCGATGAGCTACCAAAGATATTGATTGTGACCGAAAAGCTTCTTACTGGTTTTGATGCCCCAATTCTCTATTGTATGTATCTGGATAAACCCATGAGAGACCATATCCTTTTACAGGCTATTGCCAGAGTAAACAGGCCTTATGAAGACGATGAAGGAAGAAAAAAGTCCTCCGGATTTGTTCTCGACTTTGTTGGTATTTTCGACAATCTTGAAAAGGCTCTGGCTTTTGACTCCCAAGACATCGAGGGAATTGTCCAGGATGTTGAGATTTTAAAGAAAAGATTTGCGGAGGAAATGAAAAAGGCCAGAGAGAAATACCTTACTCTTATCGAAGGAAAAGCTCAAGATAAGGCATTTGAAGCGGTGCTAGAATACTTCAGAGATGAAGAGAAGAGAAAGGAATTTTATAAATTCTTCAAAGAGCTATCCGCTATTTATGAGATTATTTCACCGGATGCCTTTTTAAGACCTTACGTAAACGACTACGAAACACTTTCCAGAATGTATAAAAGTCTTATAGAAAATTATGAGCGGGGGATTCCTATAGACAGGGAGTTTACCCGAAAGACCGCTATGCTCGTCCAGGAACATACCAGAAGTGGCGTAATTGGACCTACATTGGATATCTGTGAAATAGACGAACAAACTTTGAGAAGAATTGAAAAAAGCAAAGCCTCTGACACGGAAAAAATATTCAATCTGATAAAGAGCATTGCCCTCACGGTTGAGAAAAGAGGTGGCCAATCCCCTTATCTGATTTCTATTGCTGAGAGAGCTGAGTTAATAGCCAAGCTATATGAGAGCAGGCAAAAAACCACCCAGGAAACGCTGGAAGAGCTAAAAAAAATAATCGATGAAATCAACTCTGCTCAGAAAGAACAGATTGAAAAAGGTATGTCTGCTGATATTTTCACCATTTACTGGATGCTGAAAGAAAAAGGTTTCCAAGATGCTGAGGCAATGGCAAATCAAATGAGAGAAGTGTTGGAAAAATATCCCCACTGGCAAAAAAGTGAGAGGTACGAAAGAGAAGTCCGGTCTAAACTCTATGAAGTTATATTACATTTATACCCGACAGATATTCCCAAAGTCTCAGAGGTAGTTCAGAACATAATGGACATACTTAAGGCAGGTAGCACAGAATGACAACTCCTGAAGAGTTTAAAGAAGATGTTCTAATATTAGCTAAAGAGGTAGGAGTTAACCCCCGGGAAATTCATATTCAGACAATGAAAAGAAAATGGGCTAGTTGCTCAAGTAGAGGTAGATTAACCTTCGATAAATCTTTACTGAATGAACCTAAAGAGGTAAGATTTAAAGTGATTTTACATGAGCTACTTCATCTAAAGTATCCCAATCACGGCAAAATGTTCAACTCTCTATTAGATACATATCTACAAAGAAACATTAATTCAAATGAGGAAAAAGAAGCTAAAGACCATCAATTGCCAGACGAGAGTAACTGAAGAGACCTGAGGGTGAAACTGGCAAACCCAACAGAGCTTGAAAAGAAATGGTAGCGGGGGTCGGACTCGAACCGACGACCTCCGGGCTATGAGCCCGTCGGGCTCATAACTCTCTACCCCACGCCGTTTATTATCTTCACTTAAAGGGAGACTGTTTAGCTTAAGCCTCTTCGCCTGAAAAAACTGAATCTCGGGGCTTTAGAGAAATGAATATAATTCTGTAAGCGGGAATCTCCTCTTTGGCTTAAAAAATACCTTTTTTCAAAACTCGGAACTTTTAACAATCTTTATACTGCTAAAACACAAACCGGATAATGAGCCTAGAGTGCCCGCTAGCAGGGGCAACCCTAAGAATTGACCATTTTATGCTCTAACTGTATAATAAAAAAAGGAGGGATGATTCTATGTCTAAAATAATGAAAGAGTTTAAAGAATTTGCCAGTCGGGGAAACATTATTGACTTAGCAGTAGGTATTGCTGTAGGTGGCGCCTTTGGAGTGTTAGTTCAATCTCTGGTTTCCGATTTGATTATGCCACCCATAGGACTCCTTTTAGGAGAAATAGATTTTTCCAATCTTTTTGTGGTACTAAAACCAGGTAACCCCCCGGGACCTTACCTGACCCTTACCAGTGCTAAAGATGCCGGAGCGGTAACCATTAACTACGGATTATTCATCAGCCATCTGGTTTCTTTTTTAATAATTGCCTTCACCTTATTTTTGGTAGTGAGAACAATTAACCAGTTCCAACGCAAAGAGGAAGCCCCTTCTCCTGCTACTAAAGAATGCCCTTATTGTCACACTACCATTCCCATTCAAGCCGTTCGTTGTCCTAATTGTACTTCCCAGCTGTGAAAATATAGTCAATCATATTCCCCAACCACAGAGATGCGCTGGTCAATATGATTGTCTTTTTCAGCTTCATCAATCATAGCTATTGCATAGTCAGCGTAGCTGATAACACTTTCACCTTTTGAATTCAAAATTAATTCCTCACCGCCGAGAATGTATTTACCTGTGCGAGGACCATCCACCCGGAAATCAGCTGCCGGACTTACGTAAGTCCACCTCACATCGTTTCTATTGCGAAGTTCATCAAGTGCCTTGGCCATGCTTGAGGCAACTGGCTTGAACGCATCAGGAAAATCTTCGGTGTCCATAAGCCTGATAGTATGCTCGGGGTTAACATACAAACTTCCTGCACCACCAACAACAAGCAGACGATTTGGTTTACCACTCAGTATGTCACAGAGATGTTTAAGAGAAGTACTATGCTGAAAAAGAGTATCAGGTGTCCATGTACCAAACGCATCAATAACTACTTCACAATCCTTTACATCAGGAAGGGTCAGGTCGAATAAATCCTTCACAATAACTTTTGTAGCTTGAGGCGCTTTGCTGGGATTACGGACAATCGCTGTAACCTCATGACCTCTCAATATCGCCTCCTCCACTAGCAACCTACCCACTCTTCCCGATGCACACACAACTGCAATTTTCATACCTTCTCCTCCTTTGGATGTGCTCCATGAAGATTATTTTTGTTTTCCCAATATTATTATAGTATCTTCGTAAAGTTATGAAGCGGCTCTAACTTATAGATAAATAGTCTTCGCCATTTTTTTATTTTGCTCATATTTATTACGGGAGAATCACCAACAGAGGCAAAAGAAAGAAAAAAAAGAGCTACGGGTTCTAACAGATCTTTGAACCTCGATTTTTTCTTCCAGGATTGGAGCTCAACAATCCCTTTAGGAGCATCAGATTTTACTCTTCAGCTCTCTTGGTTCTCTAATCCCTCAGAACCCGTAGCAGTTATACTATATCACCCCTTTCAAAATTTGTCAAGGGGTCGAGTTGCCTCAACTAAAATTAAAGTGAAATGGTATCGTTGCCTCAACTAAAAATCAAAGTTAAATTATTATTCCCTTAAGAGAGAATATTCTTAAGGGAGGGGCTATAAGTGAGGTATCTCTTGAAGACACGAAGAGAAATTGTTTATGAGGCCAGTAAGGGATATAAGAAAGAAAAGACGGAGAGACTTGATAACTTGATAGCTATTACTGAATACAATCTAACTTGATAGCTATTACTGAATACAATCGTGATTATATTTGCGGTTACTCTCCCAATCTGGTAGGTGTGTTTATGCAAAAGATATCTCTGGTAAGTCATATAGATTAATTGGTGATGCAAGAAAAAAGATGTAGGAGATAGGAAAAGATTTTGATTATTAACGCTGAGGGAATACGTTCCAGCCTAATAATCCCACTTCTGAATGAATCTCAAAACTTCAAAGTTGCATTGGGTGAAAAACTTTATTTAAATTACGGGGGAGTGCTTTTTATCCTTCAGGGAAAACAAAGCAGAAGCTACCTCTTCGGGAAGCGATTTAGGATGAAGAGACACCCAATGATAATAAAGGCTGACTGGTAGAAAATAATGAGCATATCTCCAGTTTCTCATCGTTCTTTTTATCACCCGGGGTAAGGGATAAAATTGACGGAAAATGTAATTATAACCATCCTGAAGTTCTTGAGGAGTCATACGGAGAGGACGGTAAACTACATGAGCAAAATCATATTTTCTCCAGTCATAAGAAAAAATCCGGTTTTCTTCTGAAAACTGTTTAAAAACCTCTGTACCGGGAAGAGGAGTAAGGATGGAAAACTGGGCAAAATCTAAATTGACACCTTCCAAAAAATTAAGAGTTCGTTGAAAAATAGAAGGGTCATCCTCATCAAAACCAAAAACAAAAGAACCAATGATCATAATACCGTATTCGTGAAATTTATCTATTAAGCTCTTATATTTATCGACTTGATTAAAGTTTTTATGCATCTTTCTCAGATTATCTTCGTTAATGGACTCAAAACCCACAAAAAGAGCAATACAGCCACTTTTAGCTGCCATCTTCAACAGCTCCTCATTTTCTGCCAGCTTCAAAGTCCCTTGACTCACCCATTTCTTCTGGAAAGGGATTAAGGCTTGAAAAAGCTCCTTGGAGTAACGAGGATTACCCACAATATTATCATCCAGAAAGCCAATAATACGAGAATTAGGGTAAAGGCTGATTTCCTTTATTACTTCTTCTGCTGGACGATGGCGATATCTTCTTCCCATAAAGGTAGAGACAGAACAAAATCCACAATTGTGGGGACACCCTCGAGTGGTCTGGAAAACATGTTTTAACAAATATCTTTTATGTAATAAATCCAGGCGAGAGAAAGGAAGCCCGGTTAACGGTGGAGGGCAGTCGTGACTATAAAACTTTTTTAACTCTCCCTTTTCTAAATCTTTTATAAGCTCTTCCCAAAGACCCTCTGCTTCACCTATCACTATGCTATCGGCATGCTGAATAGCTTCATCAGGTAAAGCTGTAGGGTGGATACCACCCAACACTACTTTTATCCCTCTTTTTCTAAATTCATCAGCAATATAATAAGCCCGATGGGAAGTAGCAGTCATAACTGTAATTCCTACCACGTCCCATTTCTCGTCAAAATCTATATTTTCTAGGCGTTCATCAATGATTTTTACTTCATGCTGGGAAGGAGTTAAAGCAGCAAGAAGAGGCAAGCTGGCCTGGGGGAAAGGAACAATTCTCATCTTACGCTGCAAATTATCCGTACCCGGAGCAACGAGAAGTATATTCAAAAGACTTCATCCTTTCTTCCTCTAATAAGGAACTGTATTATACTACAATTTTATGATAAAATTAAAATAATGAAAAGAAAAAATTTAAAAATTATTTTGCTGTTATTATTGGTTGTTGCTATTCTTTCCTGGAATTCTTTTGTCGCAGCTCAAGAAAAAGTTGTAATAGGCAAATTAGAAGGAGTTATCAATCCAGTCACCGAGCAATTTGTCGTCCGCTTGATAGAAGAGGGAGAAAAAGAAGAAGCTCAAGCCATCTTGATCCTTTTAGATACTCCAGGAGGATTAGAAGAATCTATGCGTAATATAGTTAAAGCTATCCTCCAATCTCCTCTTCCGGTGATTACCTATGTTTATCCTCCTGGTAGTCGAGCCGCATCAGCAGGAAGCTTCATTGTTATGGCTTCTCACCATGCTTTTATGAGTCCCAATACCACTATTGGAGCTGCTCATCCTGTAACCATAGAAGGACAAGAGGTAGGTGAAAAAATAGTTAATGATTCAGCTTCTTTTATTAAAACATTAGCAGAAACTCGAGGACGTAATCCAGAAATAGCAGAAAAAATGGTGAGGGAAAGCCTCTCTCTCACTGAAAAAGAAGCGCAAGAAAAAGGTGTGATTGATGGGATTGCCGAGAGCCCAGAAGAAGTTATAGAAAAATTAGGGATTAAAAACCCTCATATCTTGGAAGTGGAGATGAAGGGAAAGGAAAAATTTCTTCATTTCCTTTTAGACCCCACTTTAGCCTACCTCTTTTTAGTAATTGGTGCTCTGGGAATCATATTTGAGCTTTCTAATCCTGGAGCTATTATTCCTGGAGTTTTTGGAACTATATTAATTCTTTTGGCTTTCTACGCCCTTTCCGTTTTTCCTATAAACTTAACTGGTATTCTATTTATCTTTTTAGGACTTTTACTTTTTATCCTCGATATTTTGGTTACTCCAGGAATAGGGATACTGACTGCAGGAGGTGCGGTAGCGCTGTTTTTCGGCTCCTTAATGCTTTTTGACGTTCAAGGAGGGATAACTTTGCCGCTGAACATTATTATTACCACAGTGATTTGTGTAACAGTTTTCTTTGCCTTTGCTCTAGGTATGGCTCTGAGGGCAATGAAGAAAAAAGTAGTAACAGGGAAAGAATCTTTAATCGGACAGACAGGCATAGCCAAAGAAGATTTGAATCCTGAAGGTTTTATAATAGTAGAAGGAGAGCTATGGTGGTCTAAAGCGGAAAATCCAGTTAAAAAAGGGGAAAAGGTGGTTGTATCTCAAAAAGAGGGACAAACTTTAATCGTTAAAAAGGAGGAATAAAAATGAGTTTAGTAATCTGGGTAATAGTGATTATCGCCGTTATTATTTTAGCCTCGGCAATTCGGATAGTAAGAGAGTACGAAAGAGGGGTAATCTTTCGTTTGGGGCGTTTAATAGGAGCAAAGGGACCAGGACTTTTCTTTGTCATACCATTTATGGACCAATTGATTAAAATAGATTTAAGAGTACTAACCATGGATGTCCCCAAGCAATCTCTTATCACCCGGGATAACGTTCCTGTTACTGTAGATGCCGTAGTTTATTTTCGAGTGCTTAACCCTGAAGACGCAGTAACTAAAGTAGAAAATTATATATCTGCTACCTCATTGATTTCTCAAACCACTCTGCGCAGCGTTGTGGGGCAGTCAGAGTTAGATGAGCTTCTCATCCATCGGGATAAAATAAATGAGGCGTTGCAGAAAATAATCGATGAAAAAACCGATCCCTGGGGGATAAAAGTATCAGCAGTAGAAATCAAAGAGGTAACTCTTCCTGAAGAATTAAAGAGAGCTATGGCCCGACAAGCAGAGACGGAAAGAGAAAGAAGAGCAAAAATAATTAGCGCCGAAGGGGAATTCCAGGCCGCAGAAAAACTCTCTCAAGCAGCGGAAATCATCGCCAGAAATCCTATTGCCTTGCAGTTGCGCTATCTCCAGACCTTGAATGATATCTCAGCCGAGAACGCTACTACAATAGTTTTTCCTCTTCCCATGGAGTTTCTAAAAGCTTTTGGAACCAAGGATTAAAATTAGCCCTTGCTCCAGCTTTCTTTTATCTCGCCAAAATAAATAAAATGGTAGTCATCCTGGGGATAAAATCTATTGAGAATAGAAGCACTAAAACTCCCGGCTTCTACTCTGGTTTTTTGTATTATTTCGCAACCCAAGGCTACCTCACACTCTCCAATAGCTGGAACGGGGAAATTACCTATATTAACGGGGTTAAACCCCCACCGGGAGAACTTATCCACTTCTCTTCCTGAGGTGCTACCACAGAAGTCAATTTCTTTCTTCCAGGAAAGAGGAGGAACGCTCATTACAAAAAAGGGATTCTTCTCCAAAAGAGAGAAGGTATAACGGGAGGGCCGAACTAAAACGGTAATTACTGGTCTTCCCCACACTATTCCTAACTCTAACCAGCCAATGGTCATCACATTAGGGCGGAGGTTTTCTTTATTTTGAGAAACAAGGAACACCCCTCCCAAATTTTCCAAAGTTTCTAGGGCTATTTTCCCAGCTTCTAACCAGTTAACCTCTTTTTGAAATGACAAAATTTCATCACCCCCTACTATTATATTTTATCGATTTTATATTCCAGACCAAACAATCATCAATATTCTAGCAGCCATCGAGCAGTATTTTCATCAGTAACTAAATGGGTAATCCAGTGCCCTTTCAACGCACCCAGAATAGCTCTTTTTTTCTCTTCGCCTCCAGCAATACCGATAACCTTTTTGCTATTTTTTCTCAATTCCTCAAGTCGCACTGCAATTCTTCTTGAATTCAAATTAGCAATAATTATTGCTCCCTCCTCGTTAAAAAAGTTTCCGCAGATTCCTCCCACAGCACCAGCTCTTGCCAGCTCCTCGATTTCCTCTTTTCTCAAATCCCCGGTTTCTATGAGTAAACTGGCCTCACGCTGAATCCCTCCGATTCCCACCAGAGCAAGGTCTACACTTTCCGCCATTTTCAAAGTTTCCTGAATACTCCTTTCCCTTAAAAATGCATCACGAATATCGGAACTCTCAGCAAAAGCAGGCGCAAAAAGATATACTGCTTCTCCCCCTAACTTATCAGCCAGAGTTTTAATCAACTCAATGGCAAGAGTTTGCCACCTTATCCCTCCGTACGCTCCCATCATCTGAACCACTTTTATACCTGGCACATCAATTTTGGGAAAATATTGTATTACTTCGTGTAAAGTTCTCCCATAAGCAACACCTATTGTATTGTAAGGCTGTAGCTGTTCCCTAAAATAGCCTGCGCCACTTTGAGCTATTGCTTTTATAATACTATCTAAAGTGCTACTATATGCTTTCGCTACAAGCGCACCCCTTAAAGAGAATTTTTTTTGCAGCTCAAAAGATAATTTTTCATGCGTTTCTGATGGTCTTCGAATTTTCACCTCTACCAGCCCCATCTCCCGGGCTTTCTTGATCAGACGAAACGTTTTCTGGCGAGAAACTCCAAGAATTTTAGCAATTTCTCCCTGAGTCAAGCCAGAAACGTAGTACAATTCTGCTGCTTTAACCATCATATCTATTTCCTGGTTTTGAATCTCAACCTTTTCTTCCACAGATAATATCACACCTCATCCCCTGCTTGAAGCCATGTTTAATAACTATACCATAATAAAGTTGAGAACTTAAAATTGGTAAGGTACTTTTTAAGTTATTTCTGTCAGTACCGCTCAATTACACTAAAGGCCGATAAGAATATAAACCCCCCAAGAAACATAACCGGGAAGAAGAAGCTTGCCGAACCTGCCAAAATCAAAATTCTTTCCCGGGGAGCCTTTGCAACCATTTCAGCAATCTGTAGCTTATCTTCACTGGTAAGGCTTCTAAATTCGCTACTGGTACCGAGAACAAATAACCTGGCTCCTGTTCAATTTGTTTATATTTCCTTCCAACACCTCAAAAAAACATAAACAGCTATCCTTTTAAACCTTTAGAGGTTGAAGGTAAACACCGACAATAATCTAAATTTTAGGTACTTAGATTTTATTTTGCCTTCTTTAGAAGAAACAACAGTCTGACCTGGTACAATCTTTTATAGTCAATCGTAAAATTCACTGCTGGTTCACCTCCAAATTTGTTTACTGAATAGCTCCAAATCTCTTATATCTGATTATAAAGTTCTTCACCAATTACTGGAGGCCGAGTCCACAATCACATGGATGACAAGTATAAACGGTAATCCTGAACATTTTTTAATTCTTCTACTCTTCAACGGTCAGGTTGAGTAGCAAGATCTTCTGGGGTTAAGCTTTGTGATTTTTCTATCACCCCTTTCTTACTACGGATAATAATATTTATAAATTTAGAACACACTCAAAACTCGATTCGCTATCGAATCTACTGAAAGGCCACATTTGCGCAATAAATAGTCTCTTTTCCCGGAAATGCCAAAGTTGCTGGGCACACCAAACTTCAAAAGTCGAGGCACTCTCCCCACCTCGTGAAAAGCCCTCAACAAATTGTCTCCCAAACCCCCGGTTACAGAATGCTCTTCAATGCTAACCACCAGTTTTGAACCGGAAGCGATTTCTTCTATCATCTTTTGAGCAAGGGGCTTTACAAAACGTGCATTAAACACAAAAGTTTTAATCCCTTTTCCCCCCAGGACTTCAGCAACCTCCAGCCCCACCTCTACTAGTTGTCCCAGCGCTATAATAGTTACATCAGCCCCATCAAAATTTTCTTTTGAAAGTGGCTCAAAATACCCTGCTCTAACAGGCTGATGACACTCGCCAAAGACCCATTCTTTACCTCGAGCACCAAATCTAAGATATACCGGACCTTCTACTTCTCCAAAAAGGTATTTACTCATCAAAAGAGCATCCTGGTAATCACAGGCTTCAGCAACTGTAATATTATCCAGAGAAGAAAGAAGGGCAATATCTTCCAGAGCCTGATGAGTAAAACCAGAATATTGAGGAGAGAAACCAGTATCAGTGCCACAAATGTTTACATTAAGTGACCACTTGCAAATATCGGTACGGATCTGTTCAAAAGCTCTCATGGTCAAAAAAGTAGCGTATCCAGAAATCACCGGTATCATTCCCTGGAGCGCAAACCCGGCACATACACTCATACCTACCTGTTCACAGATTCCACACTCTACAAATCTTTCAGGATAACGGGCTTTTACCTCTTTAAAACGAGAAGCCGAATCCACAGAAACACAAACCATTTTCTTCCCGGCCGCCATAAGCTCGAGCATAACTTCCTGAAAAGCATCTCTTCTATTCATCAGGCAAAACCCCCAGATATTTCTCGGCCACTTCCGGCGGTACACCACAGTAATGAGAATCTACCTTGTTTTCAAGCTCACTAACTCCCCTGCCCTTTACTGTTTTTGCTATAATCACCGTGGGTTTACAGCCCCGGTATTCTTTGATTCTTACCAGAAGTTTCCATAACATGGGAAAATCATGGCCATCCACCATCTCTACTGACCAACCAAAAGCTCTCAGCTTTTCATCTAAGGGATCCAGGGGGTGTAGTTCTTCAGTAAATCCAGAAAGCTGCAGTCGGTTACGATCAACGATAAGCACCAAGTTATCCAACTGATAACGAAGTGCAAGAGGAAGACATTCCCAGTTAGTACCCTCATTAAACTCTCCATCCCCGGTTAAAACCCATACTTTGTAATCCAGGCCTTGCATCTTAAAAGCTAATGCCTGACCAATGCCAATCGCCAGACCATGTCCTAAAGAACCAGTAGCCGCATCAATTCCCGGCACGTCAAGTTCAGGATGAATTCCTAAAATAGTTTCCTCCCGAACACCATATTCTTCAAAAAGTGTCTCTTCCATAAATCCCTTCTCAGCAAGAACCGAGTAAAGAGCTAAAGCTGAATGACCTTTGGAAAGGATAAATTGATCCCTCTTTCTGGAGAGAAGATTTTCCTGGTTTATATTCAAAACACCATTGTAGAGACAGGTAAGCACCTCCACTACCGAAAGAGAACCACCAATATGGCTCACTCCTGCCTTATAAGTAGCCTTAATGATTCTCTTACGTACCCGGGAAGCAAAATCCTTCAGCTCTTCTTCGTGAAATGAAATATTCTCCACCATGGCATCAATCCAGTGTTTTACACACAAAACCCGACTGCCTGAGGTTCTCCTCTGCCTCAGGCATCTCTAAAGTGAAGTTCTCAACACTTTTCTCAAGTTTCTTGAGAATTCGAGGATAAACCTGCTTCTTTTTTGTTACTTCCAATTTAATAACTCCTTATATGTTAAATTTAACATGAAAAACTTCTCAATCGAAGAGTACCATAAAGAAAAATAGATGTCAACTTGATATGATGTTCTGGCTAACCGCGAGTTCTTTTTTCAATATGCTCAACCGGGAAGTTCACTGGAGAAATACACTTTTTATACCACAAAAAGAATGCTTCCACACCTATTAGCTCAGAACCATTTCTCTTAACATTTTTCTATAGTGGCAAAGGCCAGCTGAGGAATCAGAAGGAGACCTTTGCCACTATACTTTCTTCCTGCCTAAGCAGTACAGAATAAAGCTAACACACCAAATCCTTCCAGATTCAGAAACAATTTTCCTCGATCTGGAATCAGCTCTTCACCATTTTCCAGGTTTATATATTTACTTCCTTGATTGAGATATAGACTTCCACTTATCGCCTGGTGGTTATGATTAATTACAATCACCAGTTTACCATTGGGATTCGTTAATTCGGCAATTTCCACTCTCCGGGCAAGGCTTTCCTCTATCCCATGCAGTTCTCCTGCCTTAGTTATTCCATAAATCTGTAAAAACTTCTCAATCAGACTTGCTAGAGCATCATGATTATTCCACATAACCGGCTGAAAGACTTCCATGCAAAAACTCAAAACTCCACCTTGACCATACCGATTGAAGATAACCGCCGGGCTTCCATCAGGAAATCGTCCTATGATATTGCAGTGAGAATCGACCTGGACGATTTGTTTCATCTGACCGGTTGCTACTTTAGCCCTCTCAGAGAGGACTATTGGCCTGCCATCCGTTGGTCCAAAATCAATTTCCTCAAAACCAAACATATCTCGTAAACCGGCACCAGGGGTTATTTTGTATATCTTTCCTCCCAAGTCTTTCATAATATTTGGAAATTCGCTAATCAGAAATCCGCCTGTGGCAACAAAATTTTTAACTGCAATGGCGGTATCCTCACTCATTAAATACGGAAACGGCATCACCAATGCTCTATATTTTTCCAAACCTCCATTTTCAATATGCTCAGGGCTGATAAAATCTACACCGAACTTTTCTTCCCAGAGTATTGTGTATGCTCCCAGAAGAGCACTGGCATAGCGCGATTTTTGGGGAGGATTATCTAACGGAAATGATTTAATGTGTGTATCCAGCCCCTCCCCATAAGTTAGGTGAAAAATTTCTTGAGAGTGCATGATGCACACTTTATTATCTGGTTCAGAATTAAGAATTATGTCAGTATGTTTCTGGATTATCGCACCAGCTCTGGCAGCTTCAGCTGTCCGTGGTCTTGGCGACCCATCTTTACCAACAAGGCCAAACTCGCCTGCTTCATGACCAATAGTGAGAGGCCTCCACATCCAGTAAGTGAAGCCTTTAGCTCCATGGGCAACGGATTGCCAGGGGTAAAGGCTAATTTTTTTATCTTGAGGAAGTACCGGGTAGCGATGTGAAACAAAATTTGGACCCCCCTGAGTCTCGTCAAGCCAGAAGGGTCGGTCATGGTAAGCAATCGCACTTCTAATCAAATCCGCACTCTGGGAGAACAACTGGGGATACTCACCCTCGTTGGTATCAACAAAAAGTGACACTCCAATTTCATCAGCAGTATCAGCCATTTTCCATACATCTGAACATATGATAGTAGTGTTTAAAGCTGGCATCAATAAATTTACCTTTGTAGGGTGATAACCATCTTCTTCTTTAATAACCGAGGTTACCCATTTAAGAAGATTTGAAAAGTTTTCATCCATAAAGTTACGCCAGTCCTGCCATGCTTGATATATTCCTCTTTCTCGCGGCATCTGTCGTGGTGGCTCCACTTCATCCCAGCTGGTATATGCTGGATATCCTTCTATCCATGCCTCATTCAAAGTCTTCAAGTTACCATATTTCTTCTGTAACCAAATTCTAAATGCTTTCATAGTGTGGGGGCAATAACAGGTAATGTCTTCATTACTCAAGTGTGGTTCATTCCACGATATCCATCCATACAAGGCGGGGTGATTTTTATATCTACGTACCATGGTTCTAATATATTTCTCAGCCAGCTGAATTATCTGGGGGTTATCATAACATATAGAAAACTTCTCTCTGGGATGAGGCGTTAAACCTCTTTCATTTACTACACCAGTTCCACCATAGGTATCTCTCACCCAACGGGGTGGGTAGATACCTATCTGCAGCATCACCTTCAGGGAAGTATTAGCTGCTGCTTCCATAACTTCATCTATCACGCCAAACGAGTATGTATCTGGCGATTGTTCGATCGCCTCCCATACAGCATTCTTAATCCATTCCAACCGGGCAACATTCATTCCAGCAGCCTTCATATTGACCAGGTCGTTAGCTATTCCCTCACTGGGCATAAAAAAAGCTGCTCCAAACGGATATTCTTTCACTCTAAAGTTCTCCTTTCTTACGCTTTTTTGAAATAACCGGGGCTGGCATCTCTATTAAGAGATATAACTTTAACGTAGTTATTATCGACCCAGCTTGCATTTTATACAAATACCAATAACGTGACAGGCGAGGTAGATGCAGACAATGTTCAAATACAATAAACCAGGGTACATTTCCCAACCTGTTTGTTTATATTCCTCGAGCCCGGATAAACTTCACTGGTCCCGCACTCCGAATATCTGTGAAGCCTCACACTATTTTTTCACACCCACAACCGTGGATACACGCTTTTCTCATATTTCGCTGTCTTCCATCGGCTCTTATTAAGACATATAGCCACAAACAAAGCAAAAATTATCTGCAGTGGTACACCCAATTCCATATAAGTAAAATTCAGGGGGCGTCAACACATCATCCTGAGTGAAAGAGAAGTAGAAGGATAATATCATGGGAATTGCAGTAAATACAATAAACCCTAAAAGCCAGGGAGTTAAAAAAGCATAACCTTCTCTATTGTATATGTATTTTCTCACTTCCACTAACCACTTCAAGGAATGATAAAAAGAAGGGGGGAGTTTAGCCCCCCTTCTTTTTACTGTAGCTATTTGTGTTTGTTAAGTATATCCTGGGCTTGAGATATCAGTTGTTCTCCAGCTTCTTCAGGAGTCAACTGTCCAAATCTTACCTTCTCAGCTATTTGCTTGAACAAAGAATCAATCTCCGTAGCCCCTGCAGGAGCAAAAATAATAGGCCGGGCAAGAGGCATCAATTCGTTAACATAATTCAGTATAGCTTTCTCCTTTTCATCAACTATGGTCATAAGAAAATCTACCATTTCAGTATTTGCAGGCACTCCCTGGTCTAACCTGAACAATTCTATAGAATCGGGGTCATTAACCCAGAAGTTTATCAGCTTTGCTGCTGCCAGTTTTTTCTCGGGTGCACTACTGGCAGAAATAGCAAAAAACGCACCATAAATAAATTCTCCTATTTCTCCATCTGGTTTAGAAGGATGCCGCACCATAATGATTTCATCATCAGGTAGTGCTGCACAGTGCAATTTATACTGGTTGACCGGCATTCTGCGAACAGCTGCTCTCCTCCTTCCAAATAAGCTGTCTTCAAGAGTAGCGTTCATGTATTCAGTCGTTGTTGCTGCATCAGGTATAATACCGTTCTCACGAAAATCATTCCACATAGCAAACCAGGAAGCAGCATCTTCAGCTGTATATGCTATGCTACCATCTGGGGTATATAAATCTTCTCGGCCTCTCTGACGCACCCATACACGAAATATTTCATAAATACCCGATATATCATCCATAAACCACTTGTCCTTTTCTCCCTTAGCGTCGAGAGCCTTTCTAACTTCTAAACCAATAGTTTTAAAATCATCCCATGTCCAATCAAATTCTGGAGTAGCTACTCCTAATTCTTTAAGAAAGGAATTATTTACAAATAATGTGTCTATTGTAATCCCCATAGGTATCATATAAACAATACTATTAACCGTACCACTAAGAATAGCACTTTGAGAAAATTTGCTCACATCAATCACATTATTTTTAATATAGTCATCAAGTGGCTCTACAACGTCTCTTTGTACATAATCGCTGGCAAAAAACGGATGCATACCTATAAAATCTGGAGCTCTACCACCGGCACTTTGGACGTTCAATTTTGCCCAATAGTCTGTCCAGCTCGATGGTTCACGTATCACTTTTATGTCTGGGTATTTGGACTCAAAGACATCGCAAATCTGATTATATAATGCGTGCCGACCAGTATCCCCCCACCAGGCAGCTCGTATTTCTACTTGCTCTGCAAATGCTAAGCCGGTTGAGAACACCATTATTGCTGATAGCATCGCTACTACCAGAAATAAAAGAACTTTTTTGCTCATCACCATTCCTCCCTTTATTATTATTTTATATATTAAACGGACATAAAACTCTTGTGTCCGTTTAATAACCACCATAATACAGCTCATTACTATGCCCAGCTTACAGGGTCTACTCGCATTTTAGTTCTATAAGCTCTTTAACTTAACATTAAATGTTATGTAGAAAAGATGTTTTTACTATAAATAATGTAAAGCTGGCAGATGTTTTATTATCCTTCAATGTCTCCTAGGGTTGAATCAAATTCATAACCAAGGTCTCTATAATGTCTTGCTCTTGTTTCTTGGTCATTTTTATGAATAACTGCAGCAAATTCTAACACTTTTTCTGCTTTGTCCCGAGGAATAACCAATACTCCATCATCATCAGCACAGATAACATCTCCTGGATTTACTGCTACACCAGCACACCGTATAGGGATATTAACTCCGCCATTGTTCAAGCGCCCATATACATGATTAAAGGTACGTTTGGTGCAAAATACATTTACCTTTTCTAAATTACACTCATAACTATCCCGGCAGGCCCCATCTATTACCGCACCAACTACACCTTTCTTCATGGTATTCATGGCAATTTCAGAACCCCACACTCCTCCGGGATAACCACCTTCATCAATCACCACCACCATATTTTTAGCTGTTTCTTCAGTAATCCCACTCATAAAGGCATAAGCATCAGAACACCAACTGTCCAACTCCTTGAGATATTCCTCTATACTATTACAGGCCTTAACACTCTTTTGGGCAGGAACAAGTTTAACCGTATAGGCAAAACCTGCAAAGCTGATACCCTCCCGGATAGGCCTCATTTGGGGATCCATGGTACCTACATTTACTAGACCCAGAGCATCTAAACCATCTGAGAGATCAGCTAAACGATGCTTTTTTATTTCTTTTATCAATTCTTCATCGGTCACTTTGAATTTCTCCTTTTCATGTTTGGGATCAGTTTCAGGATTTTCTGATCCTACTATGCTTACTTTTTCACTAACTTCAAAACTTTTTTCTCATTATATACCCGGGTTAAATCCATAGACCCTAATTCCATAATTACTATTTCTCCCAGGTATAAAGTTCTACACTCATTCTCTAAATGTCCTGCATAAGCTTTTTCAGTATCCGAAACTACAGCATGTAAATGAGGTTTACCATCAGCTATGATGCCATCTATAGAGGCAAGCTCGAGAGGTGTATCTTCCCATCGCTCAAAATGCTCCTTAGGAGGATAATCAGTAGTGGTTACCATATGCAATACACATCTATCCAATGTCCCTATGGCAGATATAACTGCGGCATCTTTTATTTCCTCTTTAGCAATCAACTCATTTATACTTTCCAATACCATATCACCTGGATCAAGCCTTAATACAAATACCCGATTACCTGCCTTCCCGGTTACAAAATACTCCATTCTTCTATTCTCCTTTCTAAAGAATATTAAACTTAAGTATACTCTTCAACCAGTTCTATACGCTCATGGCTGGGGCCATAAATAAAGGTATGTCTTATCCCCTTCCCGAAGGAGGGCAAATCCTCTATCTCTCCAAGAGGAAACTCAGTTATTTTTTTGCTTTTCCATCTCTCCATAACTTTATCTATACTCTCCACTTTCAATGCTAAATGTTGAATAGGTCCAGCTTTTTCATTTACTAAAGCAGCGTCGTTAGGCTGCACCAGCTCTATGGTGCAGTTTTGCTGCTCTACCAGGGCCACTTTTATTTTACCCATAGCAGGATGGTCCACCATACCCCGCCATTTTAAGTTAAAATCAAGTATCTGAGTATAAAAGGAGAGTGATCTCTCTATATCTGTGGTATATATTCCTATATGATATAAACCCTGAAACAATATCATCACCTCTTTTTATTACAGGCTTATCCTTTTAAGCTCCCCATCATTATCCCTTCTACTAAAAAACGCTGGAATACAATAAATATGATGAATAGTGGTAGCAAAGATACACAAGACATGGCAAATAGTGCTCCCCAAGAACTTTCTCCGGTAGCATCCACAAACATCCGCAAGGCTAATGATACGGTAAATTTAGAAGGAGAGCTGATATAAATCATCTGGGAGAAGAAATCATTCCAAGTCCAGATGAAGGTAAAGATTGCCACAGTAACAAGAGCCGGGGTGGAAAGAGGCATCATAATCCGGGCATAGATCTGCCAAGCGCTAGCTCCATCTATCCTCGCTGCATCCATGATCTCATTGGGGATGTTGCGCATGAATTGCACCAGGAGAAAAATAAAGAAACCGTCGGTAGCAAAAAACCGAGGAACAGTTAAAGGCAAGAAAGTGTCCACCCATCCCATTTTATTGAATATGATGTACTGGGGAATCAAACGAACGTGAAATGGTAACATGAGAGTGATCATCATTATGGCAAAGAAAATGTTTCGGAACCGGAAATCCAATTTGGCAAAAGCAAAAGCGGTCATAGAGCAAGATAAGATATTGGCAATAATTCCTATGAAGGAAATCAGAAAGGAATTGAAGAGGAATCTACCAAAAGTATATCCGGAAACCCCTCTCCAGCCATAGGCATAATTATTGAAGGTGGGGTTTTGAGGGATGAGGCTGGGACTTTGGAATATCTCAACATCTTCTTTGAATGAAGCACTGGTCATCCACAGAAGAGGATATATCATGACCAAGGCAAACAAAGTAATAAAAAGATAATATATCACTATACTTCTATTCTGTTCTCCCATTGTTTCTCTCTCCTATTCTTCATAGTGGACCCAGAATCTGGATAGCAAGAACATAAGAGCTGTCATGATGCTTATTATGACCAGTAACACCCAGGCTAAGGCGCTCGCATATCCCATAGAGAAATGCTGGAATCCTTTAATGTAGAGGTACAAAGTATAGAACAGGGTTGAATCCACCGGTGCTCCAGTTCCTCCACTGATTATATAAGCTGGAGTGAAAGCTTGAAAAGCATTTATAATCCCCATCACTAAGTTAAAGAAAATCAAAGGAGTGAGGAGAGGTAGGGTTATGCTAAAAAGCATCCTTATCCTACCTGCTCCATCTATCATGGCTGCCTCATAATATTCTTTGGAAATCTGCTTCAATCCACTCAAGAATATGACCATGGGAGAGCCAAACTGCCATATCAGGAGCACAATCAAAGTATACAGTGCTGTCTCCGGTGAAGCTATCCAGTTCTTACCCTCAATTCCCAGGAGGGCCAGGAACTGATTTATCAATCCTTCTTTGTTAAATACCTGGCGCCAGAGTATTGCTACGGCAACACTACCTCCAAACAAGGATGGCAGATAATAAATAGCCCGGTAGGTACGAATACCCGGTCTATCTCTATTGAGTAAAATAGCCACAAACAGAGCAAAAATTATCTGTAGTGGTACACCCAATCCTACATAAGTAAAGGTAACTTGTAAACTTTTGTGCACTCGGGGGTCATTGGCCATATCGATGTAATTTCTGAGCCCCACCCATTTAGGGGGAGTCAACACATCATACTGAGTAAAAGAGAAGTAGAAGGATAATATCATGGGAATCGCAGTAAACAAAATAAACCCTAAAAGCCAGGGAGTTAAAAAAGCATAACCTTCTCTATTGTATATGTATTTTCTCACTTCCACCAACCACCTCAAGGAATGATAAAAAGAAGGGGGAGCTTAGCCCCCCTTCTTTTTACTTGTAGCTATTTGTGTTTGTTAAGTATATCCTGGGCTTGAGATACTAATTGTTCTCCACCGTCTTCAGGAGTCAACTGTCCAAATCTTACCTTCTCAGCTATTTGCTCAAATAAAGAATTAACTTCACTGGCTCCTGCGGGAGGGAAATTAATCGGTCTGGCAATTTCACTGGTTTTATTCACATACTCTATGATTTTCTGGTCAGCTTCATCTACTATGGTCATAAGAAATTCAGCCATTTCTCGATTCGAAGGTACTCCCTGGTCCAATCTGTACAACTCTATAGAATCGGGGTCATTAACCCAGAAGTCAATTAACTTTGCTGCTGCTAATTTTTTCTCGGGTGTACTATGAGCAGAAACGGCAAAATGTGCGCCCTCTACAAATTCTCCCGGTAAGCCATCAACTAAAGAAGGGTTGCGAACCAGAAGCAAATTTGCTCCCGGTACAGCATTAAGATATAATTTATATTGGTTAACAGGAATACCTGTTATAATGATTCTCTGTCTGGCAAACAAATTATCTTCCAGAGTAGCCCTAGCATATTCTGTTGTGGTTGCTGCATCAGGTACAATGTTGTTTTCCCGTAAATCATTCCACATAGTAAACCAGGTTGCTGCATCTTCTGCTGTGTATGCTATATTACCATCGGCGGTATATAAATCTTCCTGCCCTCTTTGGCGGACCCAGTAGCGAAATATCTGATAAGCTCCCGACGAATCCGCTATAAACCATTTATTCTTGTCTCCTTTTTCATCAAAAGCGCCTCTAACTTTCAAACCAATAGTCTTTACATCATCCCAGGTCCAATCAAAATTGGGAGGCTCAACACCCAATTCTTCCAGAATAGAGTTATTAACTACCATAGTCTGTGTCGTAAGACCCATGGGAATCATATATAAAACTCCATCCATTGTCCCGGTGGATATAGCAGCTTCTGAATGCTTGCTAATATCAATAACTCCTTCTCCAACAAAGGGCTCCAGTGGTTCCAAAATTCCTCTTCTCACATAATCAGCAGCAAATTGCAAATGCATACCTATAAAATCTGGAGCTCTACCACCGGCGCTTTGAACAGTCAATTTGTCCCAGTAATCTAACCAGCTGGTCGGTTCACGTATCACTTTAATATCTGGATTCTTAGATTCAAAAATATCAATAATCTTATTATACAATTCATGCCGACCGGTATCCCCCCACCAGGCAGCTCGTATTTCTACTTGCTCTGCAAATGCTAAGCCGGTTGAGAACACCATTATTGCTGATAGCATCGCTACTACCAGAAATAAAAGAACTTTTTTGCTCATCACCATTCCTCCCTTTATTATTGTTATTTTATATATTAAACGGACATAAAACTCCTGTGTCCGTTTAATAACCACCACAAAACACTACACATTATTTCAAGCCTTCTGTATCTACTGTATCATCGAGGGGCAAATTCCCTTCTATATACAATTTTCGTCTGGCAATCTTATCATTTTTCATCTCTTGGTAAGCATATTTATGCACTTCGTATATCATCTTTGCCGGAACTACAATAACTCCATCTCCATCCGCTACCACTAAATCTCCAGGATAGATAGCAACTCCCCCTATAGCTATCGGAATATCTTTCTCATAATATCGTATGCGAGCCTGGTCCATCGGTTGAGAAATAAATTTTGACCAGACGGGAACTTTCTCCAGTATAACTTCATCGGTATCTCTTATGCCTCCACCATTAACCAGAAAGCCAACAGCACCTTTATTTTTGTAAGCTAAAGTGTTGTTAGACCCTAAAAGTCCTACGTTAATTCCGCAAACATCTAAACAAATAAAATCACCCTCAATAATATCTTTTCCCCAATCATCTGTACAAACATTCTGATAATACCACCTTGACCACTCCGTATATTTCTCACCTGTCTCTTTGGGAGATGGACCTTCATAAGGTAGGTATCGAGCTGTTCTTGCAAAACCAATAGCCTTGCAAGGACGCCATAGAGGCTTAATACTATGATGAACACTCCCATAATGATGATAACCACACCAATCCATTCCATCTCGCACATCGGTAACTCTAAGGTCTTTGTACATATCCAGTATCTTTTTTCTCTCTTCCATATTTATACCTTGCATCTAATTTCTCCTTTCTCCAACGTCCATTATCTTTCAAAGCTAACGTACCACAGCCTCAATGTTTAAAGCAGGCATTCAACTCCAGATGTGGAAGCTACCTAACACAGGAAATGTCTTTTCGGATCCGAAAGCACCACATATCAATTATTTAACTTTTTCTTCTCTACCACACCAATTTGATAACCCTTCGTGCGTTAAATTTAACATAAAAAACTTCTCAATTGAGAGTATCACAAAGAAAAATAGATGTCAACCAATTTCGAGTTGAGGTTCCCCATGTTTTAGAGAACACCAAGTCAGTATATATAGTTAACCGCAAAATCCATTACAACAACTATAAGGGGACAAGCCCCCTTATAACCCCCAAAAAGCAAATAAACAAAAACAACTGGCGGGAAAATATCCACCAGTATGCTGGAGAAAAAGGCAGTCTGCGACGCAAGATTAAGAAAACTTAAAAAACAAAAGAAATAAAGGCCATAGAGAAAGACAAAGTCTTTCTCTATGCACAGCGACCTTGAGTTTTTGATTTTCGATATAATTTACTTTTTAAAGTTTTTAACATTTTAATCAGTTTTACGGAATACTATAATTAACCCAGAAGGTCAAAATAAAACTAACCTAAGTTATAACCTCTCTGATAGAATAAAAAATTGGAGGAAAAAAAGAGATTTAAACTTTTTTCCACTTATATTATAATATAGAATAGCAGGAGAAATTCAATGCGAATAATTAAGCCTTTCGACCCCTGGCAGGGAAAGTGGTGTAGCTGTCCACCCAAATATACTCTCAATCCTTACACCGGTTGTGCTCATCACTGCCTTTATTGTTATACCACTTCTTTTATTCCCCGGGCTTTCGAGGTGCGAGAAAAGCCCGGCATCTTAAAAAAAGTAGAAAAAGACCTGGAAGAAATAGACCCTTCCCGATATCTCTCTCTTTCTAATTCTTCTGACCCCTATCCTCCGGAGGAAGAAAAGCGAAAACTCACTCGAGAGATTCTCAAATTATGTCAGAAAAAAGGGGTTCCTATCCTTATCCTTACTAAATCAACACTGGTCATCCGGGACATAGATATCTTAAAAACTATGAAAGCGGCAGTGAGTATCACCATTACCACTTTTAACTCTCATATTACTTCTCTTTTAGAAGAGGGAGCTCCATCTCCTCAAGAGCGAGCCCGGGCTTTAATTGAGCTTCACCAAGCTGGCATCCCCACTATACTGAGGATTGATCCTCTCATTCCTGAAATTAATGATAAAACTGAAGATTGGAAAGAAATATTGTCCCTTCTTTCTCCCTATATAAACCAAGTAATGGTTTCTACTTTCAAACCTCGACCCGATTCCTGGAAAAGGATAACTACCGCTTTTCCCTCCTTACAAAAAACTGAGAACTGGTATACCAAAAAAAGAGGGAACAGCCTTTATTTAGAAGATAACCGAAGAATAAAACTGTTAGAGGAAGCAAGAACTATCATTCACTCTTTTTCCCTTCCCTTTTCTTCCTGTCGGGAGGGAATGGGAATATGGAATGACCTTCCTTGCGATGGAAGTAATTTTATCAGGAATTAATCGATAAAACCCATTTCCTTAAAGCAAGAAACATCACTGGAAGAATAAAAATCCTCCGGAGTTTCATCACCACTACAGAGGATAGCTACAGTTAGCTCTTTCATTAAATCTATATCTCGAGGTTTACCAACTATATTTCCCTCTTTATCTTTTATAACTCGCACTACAGGACGGATGGGTAAGCCTTCGTTTAACTTTACTACTACCGCAGTTTCTCCACTGGTTAGCTTCACCACTTCTCCTACTGGATAAGGAGCAATGTGTCTAACCATAGCTGTAACTACCTGTAAATCAAAGAGACTGTGAGAGTTACCCATCAGGTATTCTAAAGCTTCAGCGTAGGAAAATCTTTTTCTATAAGGACGGTCTACAGTCAGAGCATCATAAACATCAGCACAGGCACAGATTCGAGATAAAAAATGGATATCTTCTCCTTTCAAACCATAAGGATAACCACTTCCATCCATCCTTTCATGGTGCTGAAGGGCAATATTGATACTTTCTCTTTCTTCGGGCATCTTTTCTGTTATTAATTCTGCCGACCATGAAGAATGTTTTTTAATTAACTCCCATTCTTTGGGAGAGAGTTTATCAGGTTTATTCAAAATCTCAACCGGCACCTTAATCTTACCTAAGTCGTGCATAACAGAACCCAGAGCAAGCATTTTTAGCTGAGAGTGAGAAAAACCGAGAAATTTACCGACAAAAGCAGAAAGAGCAGCCACATTAACTGAATGAGCAAAAACTGAATCATCATGTTGACGAAGCTGAACCAAACTTACCACCGACTTTTTAGAACTTAAAATTTCTTCTATAATTCCATCTACCAGCTCTTTTACCGGTTCTATAGAAACTTCCTTCCCCTTTATCACCTGATAAAAAGTCTCATTTAAGGTCATCAAAGCTTGCTGGCGGAGGTCATGAGAAATGACTTCCTCCAGGTCTATATCAGGAAAACGAGAATCTCTAATGTAAATACTCTCGAAACCTAATTTCTTCAGTCTATTTATCAAAGTATCATTCAGAACTACGCCGTCTTTGACAAAAACCACTCCATCTTCTCTCATTATCGGGTAACCCACTATCATCCCTGATTTAAGCTTATCTACTCCTATTCGAATCATTTATTTACCTCCATGTTTAGTTTTTAAATTGTTGAATTTTGGAGTCCAGTAGTGTTATAAAAATAACACATCTCTTTTTCATTTTTGTGTTTGAACTCTAATACCTTGTTTTCAGTTCACCCTTTATCTATTATACTCATTAAAGATGATAATGGGGAGGAATTTTATGAAATTTTCTGCTATTCGTTTTTTAATCTTAGATATGGATGGCACCTTTTATTTAGGAGAACATCTTCTTCCCGGTGCCAGAGAATTTTTACAAACCATTTCTGAACAGGGTAAGGATTTTTGCTTCTTAACTAATAACTCTTCTCACAGTTCTGCTTTTTATGCTCAGAAATTAAGAAAAATGGGGCTGCAGGATTTCCCTTCCCATAAAATAATTACCTCTTCCCAGGCCACTATTTTTTACCTCTCTCAAATGAACCCCCATTCTCGAGTATATCTCCTGGGTACTCAGGAACTGGCCATTGAGTTTTTGCAGGCCAACTTCATCCTGGTGCAAAAAGACCCTGATTTTGTGGTTTTAGGATTCGACACTGACCTGACTTATCAAAAAATAAACCGGGCCTGTCAATTCATAAGAAAAGGAATCCCTTTTTTTGCCACCCACCCCGACTTAAACTGCCCTACTGAAGAAGGACCGGTAATAGATGCCGGGTCTTTCATAAAAGCTATAGAAGCTTCTACTGGCCAATCTCCCAAAGTATTTGGTAAACCTTATCCAGAAATGATAGAATATATCCTGCAAAAGACTGGAACTAAAAAGGAAGAAGTAGCCATCATTGGAGACCGTCTTTACACTGACATTGCCATGGGGAAAAAAGCAGGAATCACCACTATTTTAGTTCTCACCGGGGAGACAAAAGAAGAAGATATAAAAAATTCCCCCTGGCAGCCAGATTTCATTTTTACCTCTTTAGAAGAAATAAACAACTATCTCAAGTAAGGAGAGAAAAAATGTCCGAGAAACTTTTCTTTTTTTCTGAAGCCACTTCTTTCCCTTGTAAATGCGGGAAAATTCATCATATCCCGACTAAAAAAACTATACTGGGAAAGGAAGTGTTACCTCGCATCCCTCAAACACTATCAGAACTTAATTTAGGAAAAAAGCTCCTTCTTGTTTTTGATAGTAATACTTACGAAGCAGCGGGAAGGGAGACGGAAAGAATTTTAAAAAAAGCCTCTTTTGAAGTTATACCTATCTTACTGGAAAAACCTCCTGAACTAAAGTATTTGGAACCCGATGAAAAAGCTCGAGAACGTATCGGTTCTTTTCTTTTCCACGAACCTGATTTTATATTAGCAGTAGGCTCAGGAGTAATAAATGATTTAGCTAAATTTGTAGCTCACCGGGTACAAATTCCCTATGCTGTGGTAGCTACGGCTCCTTCTATGGATGGATATTCCTCCTCAGGAGCTTCTATGTTAGTCGGGGGGTATAAAACAACCTACGACGCCGCTCCTCCTTGCGCTATCTTTATGGACCTAGAAGTTTTATCTCAAGCTCCTCTTTCTTTAATCCAGTCTGGTTTTTCCGACCTGGTGGGTAAAATCATTGCCAACGCCGACTGGGCAATGAGGAACACTTTACAGGGAGAATATTTCTGTGAATATACCTGGGAACTGGTAAAAGGAACTTTAGAAATATTAAAAGAAAAAGCAGAAGAAATAGGAGAAAGAAAGGAAGAAGCCATTTATGCTCTGGCGGTAGCCCTTCTTAATTCCGGTTTCACTATAGTCATGGTGGGAGATTCTCGCCCTGCCTCTGGTGCAGAACACTTAGTTGCCCATTATCTGGAGATGATGGCTCTACATCGGAAAACAGACCCTTCTCTTCATGGCCTGAGAGTAGGAGGAGCAACGGTCATTATTAAGAAAATGTATGACCGTTTCTCGCAAGAACTAGAAGAAATAGACTGGAAGAAAAGCAAAAACTGCTCTTCTAAAAACCAGGAAGAAGAGCTAAAACTCCATTTTGGTCCCCTGTTTCCTTTCCTAGAAAAAGATGTTCAAGAAAAGCTGAAATGGGACAGAGAAGAAATAAAAATAGTCGACCCTTCTTTTTTGTCGCAGCAGTTACAGGACAAACTATCAGTTATTCCTGACCCGGCTTCTCTGTTGCGAAGAGCTCAAGCCCATCAAACTCTAAAGGAATTAGGTTTTTCAGAAAAAACGATTAGAGAAGCTTTGCTTTTTTCCCGTTTCGTAAGAAAAAGAGTAACCATCCTTGACCTTCTGGGGAAAGCAGGACTTTTAGAAGAATATATTGATTATGCTTTATCTTAGCGGTCATTAACAACCGGGGATAATAAAAATAAATGGAGTACTTAAAGATTCTTTTTAAGTTACTTTTAGCCATGGCTCTGGGAGGAATTATAGGGTGGGAAAGAGAAATAGTAAATAAACCCGCCGGGCTTAGAACTTATGTCCTGACCTGTCTGGGGGCTACTCTCATAACCATCATTTCCGTTACTCTACCCGGTTCAGACCCAGGAAGAATAGCAGCTCAGATAGTTTCTAGTATGGGAGTTTTAGGAGCAATAGTAGTACTTCGAGAAGGAACAGCACTACGAGGTATTACCACTGCGATAGCAATGTGGCTTATGGCCGGAGTAGGAATTGCTATAGGGGTAGGAGAATATTTTGCCGCTATAGTTACTACTCTTCTTGCCTATGGTGTTTTGGTTTTCCTCCGCTCTTTTGAAGCTAAAATTCTAAAACACGGAACAGGAAGATTGCTTACCGTGAAAGCCAAAAATAGGCCAGGACTCATTGGAGATATTGGAAGCGCTTTAGGAAATTACGAAGTAAACATAGTAGATATAAAGTTAGAAATATCAGGAGAGGAAGTAGAAATCTCTTTCAAAGTAACTGCTCCTCCTCATGTAGATCTTTCTTCTTTGCTGCAAAAAGTTCAGAGCTTTCCTGATATACAAACAGTAAGGTGGGAGTAATATTACGCCGTAGGCACGCTGGGACGATTTCCCCCAGCGTACTGGTGGAGCTTTTTCCACCAGTAGTATTTGTTTATTTGCTTTTTAAGTTTTCATTTTTTCTTTTGCTTTTTGGGGGTTATAAGGGGATTTACCCCCTTATTGTTCTTATCTCTTTTGCCTTTAAAGTTTACGTCGTAGACTGCCTGCCTTTTTGAAGGGATTATAAAGAGTTACTCCCTTTTATTATTCTTTTTACCAGCCTAATTGATAGGAGAAAAATTAGTAGTATAATAGCTATCAGTTAGTTTGCTTGCTAACCTTTAGTTAGTTAAATGTTTTACTTGTGGAGAAGAGGTTTTATTTATTGCTGAATAAAGAATCAAGTAAGGTAAATTTTTTGAACTTAGAAGGAATAGACCCCATTTCCCTTCAAGCGTTTCAGTCTCTTTCTAAATTTATGCGTTTCCATAGTCAGCTTTTATTCAAGCTAACCTCGGAGAAGGGCATTTATCCCGGGCAAGCCGTGTGCCTGTGGTTTATCAACCAAAATTCAGGTATCAGTCAACGAGACCTGGCCGAAAAAATGCACGTAGCACCCCCTACTGTAACTCTTATGCTTCAAAAGTTAGAAAAAGCAGGATTAGTAATACGTAAAGAGGATGAGCGTGACCAGCGTTTGAGTCATACTTACCTAACTAATGCCGGGGTAGATACATTAAATGTGTTGAATAGCATTTTAGCCGAGATTATAAATACCAGCTTAGAGAACCTAAGCCATGATGAGCAACGTAATCTCATGCGTTTGTTGGATATTATAAACTCTAATATAGAACGTAAACTCTAACAATGAAAGGGAATGCATTTATATGAAAGATTTACTGGTAAAATTTTTAAAGCCTTACTGGAAGCAGGTTACTCTCACTGTAGTATTATTGTTGTTGCAGGTTATGTCTAACCTTTATTTACCCAATCTGAATGCTGACATCATCAACAATGGGGTAGCTAAAGGCGATATCAGATATATTTTAAAGACTGGTAGTTTTATGCTGGTTGTAACGTTACTTCTGGCAGCCTGTGCTATAGCTTCTTCCTATTTTAGCTCTAAGATATCTATGAGTTTTGGGCGAGATATGAGAAGAGCTATATTTCACAAAGTGGAGAGTTTCTCGCAAGCTGACCTTGATAAATTCGGTACGCCATCGCTAATCACCCGTAATACCAATGATGTACAACAGATGCAGATGTTAGTGCTTTTGGGCTTAAACCTTATGGTTATGGCTCCTCTTATGTGTATAGGTGGTGTTATAATGGCCCTACGTCAAGATGTGGTGTTATCTTCTTCCATAATCGTTATAATACCTGTTATGGCTGTAGCAGTATGGATTATTCTATCAAAAGCCACACCTCTTTTTCGTTCTATCCAAATAAAAATAGACCGAGTAAATCAAATTATGCGTGAGAAACTTATGGGTGTTAGAGTTATAAGAGCATTTGTAAGAAATGATTACGAAGCTAAACGTTTTGATGAGACTAACCGCGACCTTACCACTACCACATTAAGAGTAAATCGTATTATAGCCCTAGCTATACCGTCACTTATAATTATTATGAATATGTCTACTGTCGCTATAATATGGTTTGGTGGCTACAGAATAGACAGTGGAGCTATGCCCATAGGAAACCTAACTGCCTTCTTGACATATATTATGGAGATAATGATATCAATAATGTTAGCTATGAGTATGTTTGTAATGGTGCCCAGGGTTGAGGCATCAGCTGAACGGGTACAAGAAGTGCTCAATACCAAACCTTCGATAAAGGACCCTACTACACCAGTAGAGCCTCGCAAATCAATAGGAACTGTAGAGTTTTATAATGTGGAGTTTAGCTACCCAGGAGCAGAAGAGTCAGTGCTCCGGGATATATCATTTATAGCAGTACCAGGAAAGACAACGGCCATAATCGGGAGCACAGGATGTGGAAAGAGTACTTTAGTGAATCTGATACCTCGCTTTTATGATATAACCGGAGGCAGTATAAAAATAGATGGCGTAGATATACGTGACATGCACTTGCGAGATTTAAGAGACCGAATAGGGCTCGTACCTCAGAAGGCTTTTCTTTTCAGTGGAACCATAGCTGACAATCTGCGCTATGGTAATGAGAATGCTACCGATGAAGAACTCTGGCATGCATTAGAAGTAGCCCAGGCCAAAGATTTCGTAATGGAGATACCTGGTCAACTTTATGCCCCGGTGGAACAGGGAGGAGTTAACTTTTCCGGAGGACAACGCCAGAGGTTGGCTATTGCTCGAGCGCTGGTTAAAAAACCAGAGATATACGTGTTTGATGATAGTTTTTCTGCTTTAGACTTTAAAACCGATGCTCAGTTGCGGTTAGCACTCAAAAAAGAGACTGTCCATTCTACAGTGATTATTGTTGCTCAGCGGGTAAGTACCATTATGGATGCTGACCAAATTATTACTTTGAATGACGATGGTACTATAGCTGGAATCGGTACTCACGCCCAGCTCATGGAAACCTGTGAAGTATATCGTGACATAGTATATTCCCAGCTTTCTGAGGAGGAAGTAGCATGAGTGTAAATAATAACGAAAATAACAATTTGAAAGCTCAGCCCCCAAGACGGCTTGGTGGATTTGGTGGTGGGCGAGCTGCTGCGATGCCAGCAGAAAAAGCCAAAGACTTCAAGGGAACACTTAAGCGTCTTATAGCTTATCTCAAACCTCAAGCTATGCCGCTACTACTGGTGATAATATTTACTGCTCTTAGTGTGACATTCACTATCTCAGCACCAAAAATAATAGGTGAAGCTACCAATGAACTATTTGAAGGGATAATAAGCAAGCAACTACCGGCTGGCACGACTAAAGACCAGGCTATAACTGAGTTAAAAGCCCAAGGACAGGATCAGCTGGCAGAAATGATATCGGGAATGGATGTGACACCAGGAAAGGGTGTAGACTTTAATGCCTTGCTGCATATACTAATTATTCTTTTGGTCGTGTATCTTCTGGCTGCCTTCTTTCAGTGGTTGCAGCAATATACCATGGCTGGTGTAGCCCAGAACACTGTATACCGGCTGCGGCGGGATGTAGATGGCAAACTTGCTCGGTTGCCTTTAAAATATTATGACAACCATTCTCACGGCGATATCTTAAGCCGGGTAACCAACGATGTAGATAATATAGCTCACACCCTCCAGCAGAGTATAACCCAGGTGGTACATGCGATAGCAGTAGTCGTAGGTGTGTTAATTATGATGTTTTCCATAAGTCCGCTTCTATCATGGATATCACTTATTATCATACCGCTATCTCTTCTGATCACCATGTTTGTTATCAGACGGTCTCAAAAATACTTTATAGCTCAGTGGGATAGTACCGGTACTTTAAACGGTCATATAGAAGAGTCATTCACTGGTCATAATGTAATTGAAGTATTTAACCAGCAAGATAAAGTCAAAGAGCGTTTTGATAGAGAAAATGAAAGGGTTTATGAAGCCAGCTTCAAAGCTCAATTTATATCCAGCATAATACGTCCGGCTGTAAATTTCCTAAATAACGTAAATTATGTGGTAATATGCATTGTAGGTGGAATACGCGTCGCTACCGGTCTCATCACTTTAGGTGGTGTGCAGGCTTTCATCCAGTATTCCAGGCAATTCACTCAACCTGTAGTTCAGGTTGCCAGCATCATAAATATCCTGCAATCTACTGTAGCTTCTGCAGAGCGGGTGTTTGAATTGCTGGATGAGGAAGAAGAAATACCGGATACTGATAATCCAGTGGTGCTGGAAGAGGTAAAGGGACATGTGAAGTTTGAGCACGTGTATTTCAGCTACAGTCCCGATACTCCTTTAATAGAGGATATGAATCTGGACGCCCATCCCGGACAAACTGTGGCTATAGTGGGTCCTACCGGTGCGGGGAAAACAACTCTGGTTAATCTACTCATGCGTTTTTATGAGATAGACAGCGGACGCATCACCATAGATGGTGTAGATATCCGGGATATGAGGAGAGATGACCTGCGTAAAATCTTTGGTATGGTGTTACAGGATACCTGGCTATTCAACGGCACTATAAGAAATAACATTGCCTACGGCAAGGAAGGAGCTGCTGAGGAAGAGATAATAGCAGCTGCTCAGGCGGCATACGTAGACCATTTTGTAAGAACCTTGCCTCAGGGATACGACACTGTGCTCACTGAAGATGCTTCTAACATATCTCAGGGGCAAAAACAACTTCTGACCATAGCCCGTGCCTTTTTAGCCGACCCCAAGATACTAATACTGGATGAAGCCACCAGTTCAGTGGATACCCGCACTGAAATGCTTATTCAAAAGGCTATGGCCAAATTGAGGAAAGGCCGCACCAGTTTTGTCATAGCCCATAGATTGTCCACCATACGTGATGCTGACACTATACTGGTTATGAACCAGGGCCGAATTGTGGAACAAGGCAATCATGAGGAGCTCATAGCAGCGCGTGGTTTTTATTATGACCTCTATATGAGTCAATTCCTCTCGCCTGTGAGTGCTGAAGTGGTATGAACTTCTTTAATGCCAAAGCCACTCCAGGTATATTTATACACCTACACAATCTTTGAAGTAGCTACTTCGAATTCTATTTTCATCCTGGAAACTTTAGTTTCCAGGATGAAAATAGCTGTGAAACTTAGATAAAAAACCCTCTAAAACAGAGCTATTATTTTAACAATTCTTCATTAGCTTTTTCAACAGCTTTTTTCTGCTCCAGCCTTAATTCTTGTAGCTTTTGTTTTATTTTACTATCCTGTAAAGCTAAAATCTCCCCAGCTAAAATCGCCCCATTCTGAGCCCCTGATTTCCCAATCCCCACACCAGCACATGGAACTCCACCTGGCATCTGAACAATGGATAAGAGAGCATCGATCCCCAAAAGAGGAGAAGAATTAATAGGAACTCCAATCACAGGAATTATAGTTTTCGAAGCTATCACCCCGGGAAGATGAGCGGCAAAACCAGCAAGAGCAATAATTACCCCTACTCCTTCTCTTTCCCCTTTTTCTACAATTTCATCCACTCTTTCTGGTGAACGGTGAGCAGAAGCAATAAAAATTTGGCTCTCAATACCCAACTTATCAAGTATCCTGGTACACTCTTTTCCGTATTCTAAATCACTTTTGCTTCCGCATATCACATATACTAAAGCCATTTTACTTCTCTCCTATGGCTCGAAAGCCAATATCTCGACGATAATAAATATTCTCAAAGTGAATTTCTGTTATTGCTCGGTAGGCTTTGTCTTTGGCTTCTTGCAAAGTTTTGCCTCGAGCGCAAACATTTAAAACTCTTCCCCCTGCAGTATAAAAACCATCGGCCCTTTTTTCTGTTCCAGCATGAAAAACTAAGACCTCATCATCTACCCGGTTGGGGAATTTTTCTAGACCAGAAATCTTTTTACCCACTTCATAATTACCGGGATAACCTTTACTGGCTAAAACTACTCCTAACATAGGAGAATCATTTACCGAGAATTTGATTTTATCCAGCTTTCCTTCCCAGATGGCCAGATTCACTTCTAACCAGTCATTGTTCACTCGGGGAAGCACTACCTGAGCTTCAGGGTCACCTAAACGCACATTAAATTCTAAAACCCGGGGTTCTTTTTCTTTATCTACCATAACACCCAGATAAATAACTCCCCGATATCTTAATTTCTCTTTTTCAATACCTTCTAAAAGGGGATGAACAATCTCTTTTTCTATTTTTTCCCGTACTATTTCATCTACTACCGGGGCAGGAGAATAAGCGCCCATCCCCCCAGTATTAGGACCAATATCTCCCTCTCCCACTCTTTTGTGGTCTTGAGAAGAAGGAAGAAGAAAATAAGATTTACCATCCCAGAGCACCATTAGCGTAGCTTCTTCTCCTTCTAAAAAATCTTCTATTACTATCCGCTCTCCAGCACCACCGAATTTTAGGTCCACCATAAGTTCCGTTAAAGCATCTAACGCCTCATCTACATCATAGGCGACATAAACTCCTTTACCCCCCGCTAAACCGTCAGCTTTAATCACTAAAGGATATGCGTCTCTTTTTTTAAGATAATCTACTGCTTCCTCATAATCATCAAAAGTCTCAAAAGAAGAAGTAGGAATTTGGTATTTTTTCATAAAATTTTTAGCAAAAATTTTGCTGGACTCTAAAAGCGCCCCTCTCTGGTCTGGGCCAATAATGGGAAGAGAATGAGCTTCAAAGAGATCTACAATGCCCTGAGATAGAGGAGCTTCTGGACCCACAAGAGTGAGGTTAATTTTTTCTTCTTGAGCAAAAGAAACCAGGTCGGAGAGAGATTTCCAGGGAACACATTCTCCAATTTCACTCATTCCTCCATTTCCTGGCGCGCAATAAATCTTATCTACCAGTTTACTATGAGATATTTTCCAAGCTAAACAATGTTCTCTTCCTCCGCTTCCTACTACCATAACTTTCAATTTTTTCACCCCTTTCTAACGAATACCCTCCGTCCCACCACGTTCAATTTATCTTCCAGAAATAGTTTGACTGCTTGAGGATAAATTTGGTGTTCATACTGCAAAATCCGTTCCGATAAAGATTCTACCGTATCTTCATCTTCAACTGGACAAGAAGCCTGTAAAATTATTGGCCCGGTATCCATCCCTTCATCGACCAAATGAACAGTGCATCCACTCACCTTAACTCCATATTCTAAGGCTTGCTTTTGAGCTTCTAACCCAGGAAAAGCAGGAAGAAGAGAAGGATGAATATTCATAATCCGCTGCTGGAACTGAGCAATTATTTTCTT
>Ga0209508_1000446_pt1 | contig 43231 bp, 39 predicted proteins | sample AD_UKC129_MetaG_FD_184427 | JGI IMG/M metagenome (GOLD analysis project Ga0209508, IMG submission 184427) | Active sludge microbial communities of municipal wastewater-treating anaerobic digesters from Canada - AD_UKC129_MetaG (SPAdes) (version 2) | ecosystem: Engineered > Bioreactor > Anaerobic... | reverse complement strand
ATAAACAAGGAATAAAAGGTCTAACCAATCGACAGTATAGGCTACTTACTAAAAGGAACAATCGAGTCAACTATTACATGAACAAGACAGCAAGAATTATTGTCAACTATTGTATACAAAACAATATCGGTAACATCGTAGTTGGCTATAACCTCGATTGGAAGCGCAACATTAACATTGGTAGCTGCAACAATCAAAACTTTGCACAGATTCCTCATGGCAATTTGCGACTTAAAATCAAATCACTCTGCGAGCGCTATGGAATCAACTACGTAGAACAGGAAGAAAGCTACACTTCTCAAGGAGATTTCTTTGCAAATGATACCCTTCCTGTTTACAACGCAGATAACCCGCAAGAATACAACTTTAGAGGCAAGCGCATATCTAGGGGTCAATACAGAACTTATCAAGGTACAATAATAAACGCTGATTGCAACGGTGCACTGAACATACTTCGCAAAAGTAACCTGGTGGACTTAAGAGTCCTACAGGCTAGAGGCTGCGTAGACCAGCCTGAAAGAATAAGGGTCGTTTGACCAAACTTCTTTCGAAATCCCCCACTTCTATAGGTGGCGGGATGGTTTAAGGGATTGAAAAGATACCGATCGATTCACGTAGCGAAGGGAGGGTAAGACTATGCGAGCTAGGTTTTTAGGACATGCTGTAGTCTTGTTAGAAGGTATGAAAGAGAAGTATAACGCTATAGTTGATCCATTCATCACTGGCAATCCAGTCTATCCAACCGATTTTGAACTGCCAAAGATCGATTATGTGCTGGTAACACACGGACACAATGATCATTTAGGTGATACTGTAGAATTGTGTAAGAAACATGATTCTGTTGTCATTTCTAATGCAGAGATTTGCACTTATCTACAACTTAAAGGTTGTAAAGTTCACCCAATGCATGTAGGCGGTACTTACACTTTCGATTTTGGGAAGGTGAAATTAACTCCTGCTTTTCATGGTTCTGGCATACATGACGGTGCAAATATGATTTATGGTGGGAATCCGTGCGGTTTCTTGATCAATGTTGATGAAAAAGTGATATATCATGCTGGAGACACAGGACTAACAAAGGAGATGGAATTACTCAAGAACGTTGACCTTGCCTTTATACCTATCGGTGGAAATTATGTGATGGATGTCGATGATGCCATTGTAGCAGTTGAAATGTTCAAACCAAAGATAGTTGTACCAATCCACTACGATACATGGGGCGTAATAAAAGCTGATTCGGAAAGATTCAAGAATGAAGTCGAGAGGTTTGGTGTTGAATGTAGGATACTCAGACCAGGAGAGTGTGTAGAATTGTAAACTTGTTTCTAGACGGGGTTTTTAACACAGTTTGCCAAGAAGTCTCCCACTCTCTATAGGTGTGAGATGAATTGATATCCTTCTTACTTCTTATTGTGCTTCTTATGTTGTATAATATAATCACTCGTGATAAATGCAGAGTCTACTACATGATAGGATTGGATTGTAATAATCATACAGTATTCTCATTGCACATCCTAATACTGAAATGTCAAAATTTATAAATGCTCACAAAAGCGCCTCATCAAGATTGATAAAAAAGAATATCTAGATATAAAGAAACAATTATGGAAAGAATACTTTTGGTCAAGGAGCTATTGTTTGCTTACAACAGGTGGTGTACCAATTGAAGTAGTTAAGAAATATATAGAGACACAGGGAAAGGAGGCGTAGCTTTGTTAAGAGCATATAAATACAGAATATATCCGACAAAGGAACAACAAGAATATTTCGCTAAGGTATTTGGCTGTGTGAGATTTATATACAACAAAATGCTCTACGATAAAATAGAGCATTACAAGGAAACAGGGAAAATGCTGTACAATACACCGGCACAATATAAACAAGAATATACTTTTCTAAAGGAGGTAGACAGCCTTGCGCTTGCCAACGCACAATTAAATTTAGAAAAGGCCTATAAAAACTTCTTTAGAAATACAAAGTTGTGCTTCCCCAAGTACAAGAAAAAGAAAGGTCGTCAGTCTTATACCACGAATAACCAAAACGGGACAGTAACGCTTGAAGATGGTTTCCTAAAAGTTCCAAAGCTAGAAACTAGGATAAAAATTAAACAACACAGAACCTAAGTAAGATAAAATCAGTAACAATATCAAAGACACCTACAGGGAAATACTATGCTTCAATACTTGTAGAAACAGAAGAAATAGAAAAGTTGCCAAGAGTTGATAGGAGAATAGGCATAGATTTGGGAATAAAGGAATTTGCAATATTATCAGATGGAACAAAGATAGAAAATCCAAAGTGGCTAAGCAAAGCAGAAAAGAGGATAAAGAAAGTCCAAAGGGAGCTATCGAGAAAACAAAAGGATAGTAAGAATTATGAGAAGACAAGGCTATACCTTGCAAAACTACATGAAAAAGTAGCAAATCGAAGAAGAGACTTTCTACACAAAGTATCCTCTAAAATTATAAACGAAAACCAAGTTATAGTTTTAGAGGACTTAAAGGTAAGGAACATGCAACAAAACCACAGATTAGCAAAGGCAATAAGTGAAGTATCATGGTCGGAGTTTAGAAAGATGTTAGAATATAAGGCAGGCTGGTATGGCAGAGAGATAATAATAGCACCACAAGACTATGCATCAAGTCAGATATGTAGTGAATGTGGATATAAAAATCCAGACGTAAAGAACTTAGCCATAAGGCAGTGGCAATGTCCAAAATGTGGTGCTAAACATGACAGAGATATAAATGCGGCAAAGAACTTGGTGAAATTAGCTATATGATTTGTTTTCTGGGGAAGGGACAGCCCTTTGAGCGTGGGGAAACTTGCTCCGATAGGAGTATTGACCACGAAGCCCCCACCTCTATAGGTGGGGGTAGTTCACTACCTCTCCTTGATATTCTTAGATAAACGAATGGGCTAGATTTGTCAAACAAAAAGGCTTGCTTAGATGCAAGCCTTTTTGTTATTCTCTATCTTTGCTTTAAACCTATATAATTACTATATACTTATACATTCGCTTTTTGAGTTCTTTCCGATTTCTTTTCTCTTGCGCGTTCTACAAGTGGCTTACCTTTTCTACCTCGTCGGTCTCTCGGATTTAACAACTTGAGTATGATCTGGGCATCGAACTCATTTACATCGATGAAGGAGAAGTTTTCGTACACTCTCACATTCTGAATGTTTCTTTGTTCTATTCCTGTCTTCTCTGAAATGTATTCTATTAGTTTCTTCTTGTCGATACCTTTCGCAGTTCCCATTCCCACAAAAAGCCTTACAGAATCATTTCTATTATTGTGCGATGACTCCTTTGAGAAATCTCTTTGAACCAATTCACCATATCTGTTCACATCTATTCTTTCTTTCAACAATGCATGTATAAGAACTTGCACTGCCTCCGTTGGCCCCATCTTTTCTATGAGTTCCTTAGCAACATTGCGATACAACTCATTAGAAACATGTGGTATGCTTGTTATATCTTTTACCAAGTTTTCGAGCTGTTTTTGCATTATATCCTCAACCTGAGGTATCTTCTCTTTCGATATCCTGGCTTTAGCGAATTTCTTTACTCTTGCAAAGTGGAAATAGTCATCCCTTGTTACAAAAGTTATTGCAAACCCTTTTTTGCCTGCTCTTCCTGTCCTTCCGATTCTATGCACGTAGTATTCTGGATCCCTCGGCACTGAGTAGTTTATTACATGCGTTAAGCCATCTATATCTATGCCACGTGCAGCGACATCAGTTGTAACAAGGATTCTCAAATTCTTTTTCTTGAATTTGTCAAGAACTCTTTCTCTTTGATATTGAGAATAATCTCCATGGAATCCATCCGCATTGTATCCCAGTTCTGATAACTTCTTTGAGACTTCATCTACCTCTAGTTTCGTTTGGCAGAAAATTAGTCCGTAGAAATCTGGCGCCATATCTATTATCCTACACAATAGAGATAGTTTGTCTCCCTCTTCAACTTCGAAATAAATTTGTTCTGCATTTTCTGTTGTCAATTCATACGTGACAGTAGATATATGTTCGTACTCTTTCATGAACTTCTCGGCAATGTTGACTATTTCCCTAGGCATTGTTGCAGAGAACAAGAATGTACGTCTTTCCTTTGGAAGTTTGTTGATTATCTCCATGATGTCATCGATAAATCCCATGTCTAGCATTCTGTCAGCTTCGTCTAACACAAGATACTCGATACTTGATAAATCCAAACTCTCACGATTTAGGTGGTCGAGTAATCTTCCGGGTGTCCCAACAACTATGTCGATTCCCTTTTCCATGTCTTTCAACTGATCAACCATCGAATGTCCACCATAAACAGTGGAAATTCTTATCCTTCTGCTGCCCCTTAAGCTCTTGAGTTCATCTGAAATCTGTAAGGCAAGTTCTCTTGTTGGTGTAATTATCAATACCTTTGGTGCTTTGCTCTTCCTGAACTCAACTCTTTGAAGTATCGGGATACCAAATGCTGCGGTCTTACCAGTCCCTGTTTTCGCTTGAGCGATTATGTCTTTGTCAGTCGAAAGCGCGATGGGTATAACTAAACTCTGAATTTCTGTTGGAGTTGTGTACCCCTTCTTCTCGATTGCCAACAACAAATCCTCGCTTAATCCAAAATCCTTAAAGCTTTCATACGTCTTACTCTTATCTTCCATTCTTAAGTTCCTCCTCTTTCTTCTCGCTACTCGCTCGATTTATCCCTTTCCTTGCTTAACTCTTCTCGTACCTTCAAAAGGGATAGAATCCATTTAGAGTAGCAAGTTGAAAGGGATCAATGGTGATTGCATTCAACGATGATTAGTTTAACATATATTTTGAATCGTTCAGTTAATTTTATATGAATATAGCACAACAGATCAAACAAATTTTGTGTAATCATGTGCAGGTCTTAAATAATATCTGCAAGTAACACTTCTTTCATTTCTTTTAAAGCAAAGTCGTGCATGAATTTGTCAAAACTGTTTACGCAATCTGAACGTACATACGTTTCTATACCTCTATTTCTCAATTCTTCAACGGTGAAAAGTACGCAAATGTGTGTTACAAGACCTCCAACATGGACTTCATCGATATCCATATTCCTGAGTAGATTTTCAAGATCAGTTCCGTAAAACGCTGAATACCTACTCTTTTTTATTTCGTAGGCTTTTTCATAGTCTTGTAGACTTTTCTTGACCTCGTCTACTATTTCACTCCCTATCGAATCGTGCAGGCAGTGGGTCCCCCATATGGAGAACTCATAGTCGTTATCTTCGTGCCAGTCTCGTGTATAAATAATCGGTAAGTCTCTTTCTTTGAAACGTTCTACAAGTTCTGTTATCGGCGGTATAACGTTTTCTGCCCCAGGAAAATACAATGCTCCTCCAGGTTTTGCAAAATCATTCTGAAGATCCACAATAAGTAACGCCTTCACAAACCTCACCCCACCATCCAGATTTTGTAATGAATTAATGATCTATCTGTTGAGCCTGAATTTCTCTATCGCATGGAGTATCTTATCCATTGTAGTTTCGTCTGGAGCTTCTATTGTATGGAGATGTATTCCATTTGAGATTTCTAACAGAGGCTTGGTATTTGACGAGATGAGTAAGGAAACAAATTTCTCAACATCGTCCAAAGTTGATACATCTATACGGCCTGTCAGTTCACCATAGATGGGATGCTCTACGATTACGTCTATCACTTTTCCACCATTTTCAACAACTGTCTTAAGTTCATCATAGATTTCTTCAGCTGTATGTTGTACTGCGATAGTCCTTCTTACAGTTCCACCCGTGTCCAGAACATATCCGTCACGAGTCGGAATTATTCTGTACCCTTCCTCTCTCAGCTGTGCTATGTCAGATACTATTATTTGTCTACTTACTCCGAAGCGTTCTGCTAATTCCTTGCCCTTCACAGGAATTTTGGCTCGTTTAAGTAAATCCAATATTTCAGCTTTTCTAATCATTTCGCCGCTCCTTCTCAAGCTTTGTTCTAGCTTTCAGCTACCAGGCATGTATATATTATACAATAAATGTCAATAAATGACAACCATAAGTATGATTTGACAACTAGTAAATTAGTAAATAGAGAAGAAAAAAGGGCGGTTGCCCGCCCTCATTAAAGCCTGAGACCAATTGTTGTCTACTATTTTCTCTCTACTCTTGGCTTATCATCGTAATTTGTTACATTACCGCCAAGCACTTTTTGTATATATTCAGTCAATACATCTGCCATAACATAGAATGTGTTGTACCCCGGCTGATCTTTCAGCATTGTATAACCGTCTCCACCACTGGCCATATAATCATTTGTAACAACTTTGTAGACCTTTTCTGGATCTATTGGTTTTCCACCGACTAATACCTCTGTGAGTTTTCCACCTTCGGCTTTCCAAGTGGCACCCCCTACTTGCAGGAAACCACCCTGACCATTTGGAATGGTTGCAGCATACTCAAAGACTTTTATAAGGTCAGAGCCTTTAAGCTCGATAACGTAAAGTGTGTTTCCGAAAGGCAAAACAGTTAATACGTCTCTTATTGTTATATTTCCAGGTTTTATGGAAGCTCTGATACCACCGCCATTTGTAAGAGCAACATCTGCTCCTGTCTTCCAAAGCATGGAATCGGCAATTAAGTTTGCAAGGTTTGTTGTCTTAGACCTTGCATCCGCTCTTTCCCCGTTGAGCAAAATCTCCGTCGTTCCGATAATTGTATCTAACTTAGAGCCGCCCAATTGCTTAAAGTAATCGAGAACGGATTTTACCGCTAAGTTTTCTTTAACAACTGTTTGGTAAACGTTATTGCCAGCTTCATCCTTTCCAACCAACTTGGACTGTATAACAGGTATTGCTTGCCAATCGATCTTCACTACTTTACCATTCTCAACTTCTATGTCTGCTCTGCCAAGTACTTTTGCCCATTCGAACGCCTGAACGATAGGAATACCATTAACGACCATTGGGCTTGTCATATTTGTATGACTGTGTCCATCGATTATGAGGTCTATGCCCTCAACATTCTGTGCAAGTTGATCAGCTGTTGTGTAAAGGTCAGAATATCCTTGACCGACACCAAGGTGCGTCAAAGCAATGACAACGTCTGCTTGTTTTCTAATCTCAGGAATTATCTCTTTTGCTACTTCAATGACATTTCTGAATTCCAAATCCTCACTGTAGACATTTTCAAGTATCCTCGTGTGTTCTGTGGTAAAACCTACTATTGCCACTTTAACATCACCAACCTCTTTTATGATGTATGGTGTGAAAAGTGGCTCACCGTCTTTATAAATGTTGGCATTGAGGAAGTCGAATTTCGCCCATGACATCTGCTTTTTGAGGACACTCCTTGGTTTGTCAAATTCGTGGTTACCGATAGCTACTGCATCCAACTTCATTCTGTTAAGCGCCATGATGTCAGCAGCTGCATCCACCAAGTCTGATTCTGGGACACCAGTGTTTATGTCTCCTGCATGAAGGAACAATACATTTGGATTTACTTTTCTCTCTGCATCGATAATCGTAGCTAGAGTTGAAAACCCTCCGATGATGTTTCCATCAGAATCCGCAAATGGCCAAGCATGACCATGAGTGTCGTTGACGTGAAAAACAGTGATGTTAACCGCAAATGACAATAACACCACAATTAACAAAGCAAGTACTGAAAATCTCTTCATCTTAATCCCTCCTCTTGTAAAATTGTGTGAAGATTATGTTGAAGCAGAGTTTGCCTAGGAAGATGATTAGAAGAAACTTAGAACTATTTCTAAGGCAATAAGTAATATTACCATACATTCTAAGAAATTTGCCTTGCTCTTACTATGTAGTTCAAGCAATACGCTCGTCACTCCAAACGCATGGTCCAATTTCGTTGTAACGTTCTTGTACCTTCTTGGAATCTCGTAATACCTAGCCAACTTTTGGTATATTTCATTGTACATTTCATTTTCCCAAGCCATTTCGGGTTTGTCTAGTATCATAACGTCAGAAAGTATCTCGTGTCTTGTTTTCAGTATCTTCATGGCAAGATCTAGAGATTTGCTTCCTTGGGAGATCTTACGCCTTGCCGATAAAAAATTCTCGATTTCATCGATCAAGAGATCAGTTTTCTGTTCTATTCTATGTAAAGAAATACTTTGAGCAAGCATAAAGGCTATTGTAGAAAGTGCTCCGTCATCGATCTTGGGTACATACACAACGTCTTGAGATACTTCTATTTCTCTATCGCTACTTTGAACAACTTCCAGTTTGTCCGGAGTACCGTGCTTTACAAATCCAATCACATAATCGTCAAATTCGGAAACTAAAGAATTGAATTGCTTTTCTGATATGTTCAAACCTACAACAGCCCCAAATGAATAAACAAACACTGAACCTTCACCATATTTGAATTTGAATGGCTCTTCCCATCGAACATATTCTACGTACGAAGATTTTTCATTCATGAGTTTCTTTATATCTATATCATCTCCGATGTCCAAGGCGATGAACTTATACTGCACGCAACCACTCCTTTATTTATCTCTGCTCTGGGCTTTCCAGTCATTTCGAAAACAAAAACTTGCTTTTCTATTGTTTCTTTTCACATCAAGCCTGAATGATGAAACCTTATGCAACAAATATTGTAAAATAGAGAATATCAAGAAATAATGTCTATTATTTCTACATCAAAAATTAAGTTCTTACCGGCAAGGGGATGATTTGCATCAAGTATAGCCGTAAGATCATTAAGTTCATCAACCTTGACAACAAATACATTGCCATCTGGTTGGTATGCCTCTAACATGTCTCCAACTTGAACCCCTTCAGGTAACATGGAACGTTGTACAGAGAATTTTAAATCTTCTCTAGCAATGCCATAAGCTTCTTCTGCCATTATCGTAAATGTTTTCCTTTCACCAATTTCCATGTCGATTATAGCTTCTTCAAAACCGGATATCACCTGTCCAGCACCAACAACAAATTCCAACGGTTCCCTCTCTAAGGATGAATCAAATATCTGTCCATCCTCAAGTTTTCCTGTGTAATGAACCTTTACCCTATCACCATTTTTAATTCCCATATTTTCACATCCTTCTAATAAAGTTAGACACATATCTATTATATCATAAATCATCTCAAGTTTGACTAGTAGAGAATCAAACTCCCGTCTATTTGTCTAATAGCTGTCTAACGACCATAAACAAGTATAAAGGATGATCTAAGGATAGCAATATACGAATTGGGAAAAAGGCAGGTCCAAGACCTGCCTTTCTTCTAGATCAACAAGATAACCTACTTAGTTACCTAATTGTTTAAGGATTCGGTCCAGTGTTTCCAGTTGCATCTGTTCTTATCATGTAAACGTCTCCAGCGTGTGTTGAATCAAAAGATTTTGTATATCCCGTGATAATGTAACCACCATCACTCGTTTGTTGAACGAAATAGCCTACGTCATCATAGCTTCCGCCATAGGTTTTCTCCCATGTCTTGTTACCATATGCATCAGTTTTTATCATATAGACATCCCAACCACCTGCACCAAAGGATTCTGTCCATCCTGCCAAGATATAACCACCATCATTTGTCAGTTGTATGCAATTAACTGCGTCATCGTATTTCCCACCGTAGGTTCTCTCCCATACTCTATTGCCGTACATATCGATTTTTATCACATATACATTTACATTCCGACCACCAGCACCAAAGAAATCTGTTGAACCAGCAACTACGTATCCGCCATCAACAGTTTGCTGGACAAAATAGGCTATGTCATCGTAAGTTGAACTGTAAACCGTGTCCCACATCCCGTTACCGTACGCATCGATTTTGAGTATGTAGATATCGGAGTACCCCGAACCCTTGGAATATGTGCTTCCTACAGCAATGTATCCACCATCTTTTGCTTGCTGTATGCAATAAATTTCGTCATCATAGCCACCACCGTAAACTCTATCCCATATTCTGTTGCCGTACGCATCGATTCTTACTACGTACGCATCTGCGTACCCCGAACCTAGAGAAAATGTGTATCCAGCAACGATATAACCACCATCGGAAGTTTGTTGAATATAGTTAGCTACGTCATCGTACGTTCCACCATATGTCTTCTCCCATACTTTATTGCCATTTGAATCAAGTTTCAGTACGTAGAAATCTGCATAGCCTGAACTAGTAGAAAATGTACTTCCCGCAACGATATACCCTCCATCTTTTGTCTGCTGTGCACAGTAAGCTACATCGTTGTATCCACCGCCGTAAGTTTTCTCCCAGGCCTTGTTACCATACGTATCAACCTTGACTACATATACATCTGCATAACTTGTACCGGAAGAATACGTGTATCCTACAGCAATGTATCCACCATCTTTTGTTTGTTGGACATAATAAGCTGCATCATAATAATTTCCACCATATTTTTTCTGCCAAGTTGTTGAAGATGTTGAAGATAATGTTGCATACGATTCATCAGAGTAGGCCGAATTTCCCCCACTATTGTATGCCCTCACTCTGTAATAATAGTTTGCATTTGGTGTAAGTCCAGTATCTGTATATTCTGTCACATTCGCTCCAACCATTGCAATCTCTGACCATGAGCCAGTTGTACCTGTTTTCCTTTCTATCTTGAATCCTTCTTCGCTGCTTGAGTTATCCTTCCATGTTAATTTCATTTGCGATGCCGACAATGGTTGGACATTCAGATTGCTCGGTGCTTCTGGTGGCACCTTCGTTGGAACAGTCGGGGTAACTGGGGTAGTAGACAACGTTTCAGTAAATTCACTAGCTACAGTATTAACTACAGGCTTTTCTCCACGAATAAGCTTGGCAACGACTGTGTTTTCTGCATCGCTGTATCCCGTAACTTGTACATATCCCATCCCAGTTTTTGTTTCAATCTCAAATACAGTCCCTTTCGGGACAATTTTTGGGTCTATCCCTGCTAGTATTACAGTGTCTCCATCTACCGACTTTACATACGCTTCCAATTTGAAGATCTCTCTCAGTTCAGACCATATGGATGATGCAGTTGATTTTAATGCATCAGTTATCGACTGTTGCTCTGTTTCCTCGGACTTTCCGGTGGACTCCATCGCTTTTGAAGCCAAGAGCTCACCATTCTCGATGTTGTATAACCTGATTGTGTACCTTGAAGTTGCAACGAAGGCATTCGACTTATTGCTCCAAGTAGACGACAAACTAGTCAGAGTAAGCAAAAGTGCATATTTCGACCCACCGAGTTTTCCAATTTCGATCGCTTCTGCCTCTGAGACACCGATTTCCGAGATATTTCGTTCCTTCATGATTTGCTGTATGTCAGCACGGGAAAACAATCGAAATCTTCCTAACTTTAAAACTTGTTCTTCCAAGATAGACAACAGGTAGTCTACTTCATCTGTAGACCAGCCACCACCAACTTTTCCAGGGAGTATGACCAAACTAGTCTTTTCAGTGATAGGTACTGCACCAGCCGAAAATGCTTGTAAAAAGATGGTCAACAATAAAATGATGATTACTAACTTTGGAAACCTCATAATATCACCTCTCCCATACGATTTCCGTAGTAAACATCAACAAATCTGAATCCATGACTTTTGTAAGATAAATCTTGTTAAACTACCCGCCACCTTAGAGGTGGAGGATTTCGAAAGAAGTTTAGTCAAACGACCCTTATTCTCTCAGGCTGGTCTAAGCAGCCTCTACACTGTAGAGCCATCAGGCTCATCAGTTTACTTGTCCGCACTAATGTGCGCCAGATGTATCAGTTGATGCAATTCCTCTCCAACTTAGGCTACCGCTTGGAAGTTGGAGTATCCTTGCCCATTATATTGATGAATCTTATTATATCACCATAAAGTCAAAATCAAGCTATCACTTTCTGATTTCGAGTGCTTGCTACTTTCGCTTTTGGACAAACTGCAATAGAAACATGGATGGAGAGTAGAGGAAACGCTTACAACAGGGAATTGAGAACTTATGTTTCTCTTATGTAACGTTTACTATGTGGATTAAGTTAACCCACATCAATATTGTAATTCAACTATAACATATCCTTTTCTCAATCGTTTCATCGTTCTCTGTGATTTAATTGATTTTCTATATAGATATAGTATGATATAACAAGTGAAAATCAATGGTGAGGTGATAAGATGTTCGAAGGGCTTCGGGATAAGTTGTCGGGTGCATTCAAGATACTCTCTGGAAAAGGGAAAATAAGTGAAAAGAACATAGAAGAAGCCATACAAATAGTCAAAACCTCCCTTCTAGCAGCTGATGTCAATTATAAGGTTGTAAAAGAATTTGTTGAAAATGTGAAAAAGAGAGCATTAGGAGAAGAAGTGTTGAAGTCTTTAACACCTGACCAAATGTTCATTAAGATAATTAGAGATGAAATGATTACGTTATTAGGCGAGAAAGAACCGTTTAAATTAATTCACATGCCTGCCTACGTGATGATGGTTGGACTGCAAGGTACTGGCAAAACAACGAGTGCTGCCAAAATTGCAAATTACCTGAAAAGGCAAGGCAAACATCCTATCTTGGTTGCGGCAGATACGTATAGACCTGCTGCAATTGATCAACTTGAGACCTTGGGTAAGAAAATAGGCGTTCCTGTCATAGCTGGTGATAGGAATAATGCCATAAAGATTGTTGAAGAAGCCATGAAGGCTGTAAAAGATAGTGGATACGATGTTGTCATACTTGACACAGCAGGACGTTTACACATAGACGATGAGATGATGAAAGAACTCGAAAGGATAAAGGAGCTTGTCAATCCAGATGAGATTCTCCTGACCGTTGATGCAATGGCAGGTCAAGATGCTGTTAACTCAGGCAAGGTTTTCAACGATAGACTTGGTGTAACAGGTTTCGTTGTCACAAAGCTTGATGGAGATTCACGCGGTGGTGTCATTCTTACAATAAGGCACATAACTGGTAAGCCCATCAAATTTGTTGGAGTTGGCGAGAAGATAGACGATTTCGACGAATTTTATCCGGACAGGATGGCAAATAGAATTCTTGGACTGGGTGATGTACTTTCGTTGATAGATAAGGTAGAAAAAGAATTGGATCAAGAAAAGATGCAAAAAATGGGAGAAAAATTTATCAAGGCTGAATTCACACTGGAAGATTTTAAGGAGCAAATAAAGGAGATCAAGAAACTTGGCATGGATAAAATCTTAGAAGCCCTCCCGGGAGCACCACAGATAGATATTAATACAAGCGAGAAGGAACTGAAAAGGGTGGAAGCCATAATAAACTCTATGACACCGCAAGAAAGGAATAACCCCGATATAATAAACGCTAGTAGGAAAAAGAGAATAGCTCTTGGAAGTGGGACAACAGTCCAAGACATAAACAAATTGCTCAAATCGTACGAAGAAATGAAAAAACTCATGAAGATGTTCAAAAAAGGAAAAGTACCATTTGCCTTGAGAGGATTGAAATTCTAATTCAGAAATTACCCTAAATAATTAGGAGGTGTTCTTAGTGGTTAGGATTAGACTCACACGTATGGGAAAGAAGAAACAACCTTTTTACAGGATTGTCGTAGTCGATCAAAGGAAAAAGAGAGATGGTGCTTACATCGAAAGTTTGGGTTATTACAATCCATTGAAACAACCCTACGAGGTCAAAGTCGATGTAGACAAGGCAGCTGAGTGGATACTTAAAGGTGCACAGCCGAGTGAGACAGTTTTAAGGTTACTTGAGAAGTCTGGCTTAAACGAGAAACTTGAAGCACTAAAAGGTAAGAAGGAGGCATAAACGTGAAAGAGTTCCTTGAGTACGTCCTCAAATCCATAGCAAAACATCCGGATGACGTTGTTGTAGTTGAATATGAAGAGGGCGGAAAGAAGGTTTTTGACATATCAGTCCATCCAGATGATGTGGGCCAAATTATTGGTAAGGATGGAAGAACGATCAAGTCTATCAAGATCCTTTTGTCAAGCATTTCCGATGATTCCGACTTTGTTCTGAAGGTGATAAGATGATGAAAAGTCTTGAAGAATTACTTCAGGGCTATGTGCCGTTTGGAGTTTTGAGCAATACCCATGGGCTAAATGGTGATTTGAAACTCTATCTCTTTTCAAATCTGTCTAATCTTGTAAGTAGTTTGACAGAAGCGATAGCCTACAACGAAGAGCAAAAAAAGTACGTAGCAGTACAATTCGAAAAAGTCAGGCGGGCTAACGATCATTTTATAATTCATCTAGCGGGAATAGATACAATATCGGAAGCTGAAAGATTAAAGGGCTTTATCATATATGTGTCGAAGAACTTTTTCCCAAAATCGTTAGATGGTGAATACTACTTTTTCGAACTCATAGACTGCGAAGTTTTTGATGAAGCGAATAACTCCATAGGTGTAGTAAGAGATATCATCGAGACTGGAAACAACGATGTAATTGTTGTAAAGAACAAAAAGTCCGAAATACTTATCCCAGTTGTTGAGAGATATGTTCTAAGCATTGATAAGGAAGCAAAAAGAGTTATAGTCAAGGTTCCAGAGTGGTTGGAGTGACGATATAGTGAACATAGGCATACTGACGATATTTCCAGATTTTGTGAAAGTCATCAAAGAATATGGAGTCATTTCTCAGGCGATAAAGAACGGATTACTAGACATACAGATATTCAATCTGAGAGACTTTACAAACGACAAACACAGAGTAGTGGATGATTATCCTTACGGCGGCGGACCAGGGATGGTTATGAAGCCTGAGCCTTTTTTTGAGTTTTTCAGATTTTATGAAGAAAGGTATGGAAAGCCTTATGTTCTTTTAACTTCTCCACAAGGAACGCCGTTGAGTAATGAAGTTGCAAAAGAACTTTCATTTAAGGAGAGAATAGTCATCATCTGTGGAAGGTACGAGGGTATAGATGAGAGAATTATGAAACTCGTTGACATGGAAGTTTCCATAGGTGATTATGTATTAACTGGTGGGGAATTGCCTGCTATGGTAATAACAGACGTTGTATCCCGATTCATTCCAGGAGTTGTGGAAGAAGAATCCGTAAGAAACGATTCATTCTACAATGATTCATTCGATTACCCGCACTATACAAGACCACGCACAATAGAAGGTATGCAAGTACCAGAAGTGTTAGTAAGTGGGAATCATGAGGAAATAAATTTGTGGCGGAGAAAGGAAGCTCTTAAGAAGACTATGTTGAAAAGGCCGGATCTGTTCATGAAACATCAACTTGACGAAGTCGACAAACAAGCTATTCTAATGCTCTTCAAGGAGTTGATGAAAGATGCTCAGTAAGATATACACAGCACTTATTCACTACCCAGTTCTTGGTCGAGATGGAAAGATCATCACAACAGCAGTGACAAATCTTGATATACACGATATTGCGCGGAGTTCAAGGACGTATAATGTAAAGAAATACTATGTTGTAACTCACTTACCAGCTCAAAAAGATATAGTTACGAGAGTCCTCGGATATTGGACAGAAGGATTTGGTAAGAAATACAACCCCAGTAGATCTGAAGCACTTTCCATAGTTGAGCTTAAATCCTATATCGAAGAAGTTATCGATGAAATAGAGAAGGAAGAAGGAGAGAAGCCGATTATAATGTTCACGTCGGCAAAACGCAGATCTAACACGATTACCTTTGAAGAAGGAAGAAAGATTGTATTGTCTACGGAAAGGCCTATTTTACTACTCTTTGGAACAGGCTGGGGAATGCCCAAAGAACTAGAAGATATTTGTGATTACTCGCTTGAACCATTACGCAGTAAAAGTGATTTTAACCATTTATCTGTTAGAGCAGCTGTTGCGATTGTTTTAGATAGACTGATAGGAGAGAGCGGTTTTGATGACAGTTCTGTCGTCAAATCAACTGCAGATATTTTGGAGAATTAGCCCTATTCTTTCTCTTCCTGCAGATTTGTTAGCTTTTTGTGAATATGTCAAAACAATGAAAGGGAGGTATAAATATGAGTATGGACAACATTGTCAGAATTATGGAAAAGACACAACTCAAGGAAGTACCAGACTTTAGACCCGGTGACACCGTTAAGGTCCACGTCAAGGTTAAAGAAGGAGATAAGGAAAGAATACAAGTATATGAAGGCATTGTCATATCTATTAGAGGATCTGGTGTTAGCAAGACATTTACAGTAAGAAGAATTGCATCTGGAGGTATAGGTGTAGAAAGGATATTCCCGCTTTATGCACCAACCATAGATAGAATAGAGATTGTAAGGCACGGAAGAGTTAGAAGGGCAAAACTCTATTATCTAAGAGATGTGAAGGGTAAGGTAAAAATCAAGGAGAGAAGTAATGGCTACCAAAAGTCAGCAAAGCAAAAGCAGTCAAAGCAAGCAAAGTAATGCCCAAAAATCAAAGACACCAGTGAATCAAAGTAAAGGGAAAAGCCTGGTGAAAGAAACTATAGTGACCCTTATTTATGCCTTTGTCGCAGCAACCATCATAAGACTCTATGTTTTTGAAACCATGCTTGTGCCTACGCCTTCTATGGTCCCCACGATCAACATAGGGGATCGTCTCTTTGTAGAAAAAATAACCTATTCTGCTCGTGAGCCACAAATAGGTGAGATTGTTGTATTTTACACACCTTTTCCAGATGAGAGAGCGCAACAGATGCTAAGAGCATTTGACAAGTTCATGGATATGTTTACACCAAGTCAATTTAAGGGGTCAGTGAAGTACGTTAAAAGATTAGTTGGAAAAGAAGGAGATGTACTAACACTAAAACAGGTTGATGGTAACTACAAACTTTTTGTAAATGGTGCCATCCCTGAACATTTGGCATCCATAAATTACGAACTTGGCGGGATATTCAAATATCCAAAACTTTGGGAGTATTTAATTGAAGCATCAACTTTGAAAAGTGATAAGGACAAATACCGTGCTTACCTCTTTACGTTAGCTCAAAAGGAAGGAAACGAACTTGCAAATACGGTATTCAGTATCTTAGGCGGTTTAGATCCAGTTCCTTATGGCATCGATTATTCCGTTGTTGTAGAGAAATATCTCAAGCCACAGAATATAAACATTTCAGATTATGTCTGGACTGAAAATGGCCAAGTGTACATAAAGGTACCAAAAGGATTTTGTTTCTTCATGGGAGACAATTCCACAGAAAGCTTAGATAGCAGGTACTTTGGGTTTGTACCAGAGAGTGGAATTATAGGTAGACCTATATTGAGAATATGGCCATTTGCAAATTTTGGGCCAATTCAACCACTTCTTAAACCTGCCATAGCTCAGTGAATAAATGCATCTAAGTAAATGTGCGGTGAGTATTGAAATACTATATTGACAGCTACAAACTCATATATATAACATCAGGAGACGTGATATCACGCCTCCTGATTTATTAATTTGAAATATTAGGAACAGTAAAAACAGACAGGTACATTACTAATACTCATACATTCTCTACTTTTTTGCCTCTTCGATAACTCCATTCAGTGCCTTGAAGAAATCCACACCATTCTGGCCAAGTTCGTCTATCTGCTTTGCTATCTGCTCATTGCTCTTGACGGCCTCAATAGCACCCGCAGGGTCGAAAACGAGTAAAACGTTTGTGTATACAAGACTTCCCACATATTCTTCCCATACGGCATATATGTAAGTACCTGAAACCTCTGTACTTGAGAACATCTCTGTTACCGATTTGTACGCTTGCATTGCTGTGCTTTTCAAGCTCTCTGCATTTGCCTTTCCAGAACTGGCAATCGCTTGTATCTGTCCATCAACCAACTGAGAAAATGTGGAAATCTTTGCACTGAAATATTCGGACAGTTCCTTGTATGCATTCGTCTTTGCCTTATCCCTTGCCTTGACTGTGTCTATTCCACCACCGATACTTTCTCCTCTAAATGCGAGGAGCTTTCCACTCTGATATAGCTCACGAACACGTTTTTCCATGGTATTATTTACATACACAATTTTGGCATCCTTCGAAATACTTTGGATCTTCACACCATCTGCCATGATCCATTGAACATCTTCCTTTGGAAGTGTGAAAAAGAATATACCGACACCGACGGCTATTATCACCGCACTTATAAGTAAGATTGTGGTTGTATCCAAGAAACCACCTCCCAATTCCTACCGCTAATAGCATTTACAATTCGTTAGAAATAGACACCAAGTTGTATGCTAAGTCCGGATAGCCCATCTTCACTAAAGTACATCGAATAACCTGCAGAACCATAGATTCCAAACGATGGGTTGAATTCGTAGGTTAACATCCCGCCTGCAAACGCGCCATATAACATTCCAGCAACATCATATGTGTCTAAGTCGAAAAGTCCTATCACACTTATTCCACCGTTGACTTGCACTCCGATCCTGCCCATTTCCAACAATTTGAATCCAGCTGCTCCTAAATCTACATATGCTGGAGTGTAACCAGCTACAGAGCCAAGGAACGTTCCAACACCAATATAAACTGGTAATGGGATTGTACTATCGCTACCATCAGTCCATGCGCTTACCCCCAGTCCAAACATACCTGAGAACATTGAAACGCCCAAGCCAGCGTGAACCCCACTTGTTGGATATTCCGTTGCAACATCATACTGCATAGGTTTCTCACCATACATGAATTTCGTAACAACAGTACCATCAGTCTTGTTGTATCCTGTGACTTTTACATAGCCAACACCGCCAGTTGATGTTTCAATTTGAAATATAAAGCCTTTCTGTGCAAGTTTTGGATCTATGCCCGCAAGCACAATGTTATCGCCACTGACTGACTTTACGTACGCTTCTAACTTGAATATTTCTCTTAATTCAAGCCATATAGATGATGCCGTGGACTTCAGTGCATCTGTAATCGCCTTTTGGCTCGTGTCTTTTGAACTCCCACTTGATTCCATTGTCTTGGAGGCTAAGAGCTCGCCATTTTCAATATTGTAAAGTTTAATAGTGTACCTCGATGTAGCTTCATATGATTTCGATTTATCACTCCATGCAGCAGAAAGTTCAGTCAATGTAAGCAATAGTGCGTACTTAGAACCACCAAGCTTTCCTATCTCGATCGCATCAGAAACGCCAAATTCCGACATATTTCGTTCCTTCATAATCTGTTGCAAATCTGCACGGGGAAATAGTTGAAATCTACCTAATTCCAAAGCTTGTTCTTCCATGATTGATAAAAGGTAATCTACCTCATCCATGTTCCATCCATTACCTATCTTTCCAGGGAGAATCACCAAGTTAATTTTATCAGTTACAGCTATGCCACCTGCAGCGAAAATCGAAACTGCCATTATTGCTAACAACGTCAAGATTATCGTTCTTGAGTACCTCATAGGACCACCCCTTTCAAATAATTCGGAATAATGATGATATCACTTCGTCACTTGATAATTGTAATCGGATATCTTCTTTATCTTGAGTGCATCTATCGTCTTAAAAAATGCTTCAAGCGTGTTCATATCTACATTTGTCTCTATAACTAGTTTTGTATCCGCCTTTTCAACCACTTTTATTCCCGCATACTTTGCGTTTAAATAGTCCATCAACATCGAACCGTACACGGCTCTTTCAAGCACGAATGTGTATCTAAAAACTTTTTTCGTTTGCACATTCTCAAAATTCAGTGAGTTTATAATTTGCTGCACATAATTTTTGAAATTCTGCCCGCTAACTATCTTAGAGACCGCCGCTTGTGCAGTTGCACCTGTATTGACTTCTTCAAACTGATGAGCACTTAATATATTGCCTGTTATAGAATCGATTATCTGCGTACTGACTACCATTCTGACTGAGTAGACACTGTAGTCGGAGACGTACGTTGAAGTGGAATTCACCTTTGTATACAGTACATACCTTGCACTAGATAGGGCTGCTAGTCTTCCTAAGGTTGTCAAATTGTATCCTAGCCTTTGTTGTTCTTCAAGTATTTTCTTTGAAAAATCTTTTGAAACAAGCTTTATTCCAGCATCCACAATATCAGAAATCATGGTAGGTTCAACGTAACCTAAACTATCACCATCGACTATCAGCATCGCAAAACCACTTGGTGCGTTCTTCAGTGCATCTCGTATATCATTTTGGAATCTTTCTTTCATAACTGTTGCATTGACGACGGCAAAGTATATTCCTTGATATTCGCCTGTTGCGGTAATTTCGTAATCTATCCCTGCACTGACTTTATTCACTATGTATTCATCTATCGGTACATCAAGTAGGTCTTTGTCTTGTCCCAATAGAACTTCTGCAGCAGATTTTCTGACGATTTTCGTCAGTGCATCTTTGATTGCATTATCTCTTGTAACTTTGACATCTGGACCAGGTTTTGCACTCCCACCAGCAAGTATTCTCAGCTTGTCGTTGTCTCTTGAAATTACTCTGACAATATCCGGATTGACAAGTACTTTGCCAGGTGCCCAAACTGCATTGACTATACCGCCTATCGAGACTGTGATCTTCGAATCTATTGCCTTCACAATCCCTGAGAAGACAGCCTTACCGTCTTTTAGAGTGACAATATTTGGACCATCGATGTTGTCGTTTATAATCCTCACGGACGTTATCGCATTTGCGCTGGACCTTATTTCAACAGATACCTGCTCTCCGATCAATACTTCTGTCGGTCCTGAAAGTTCAATCTTTACGTCCTTCAAATATGGCCTAAGTCTTTCTCTATCGATCAAACCGTCTGGAACATCAGAAGCAGCAGCATCCAAGGCATTGAGTAATTCGACGACTTGAACTACATCGTTGAAATCTTTAATCTCTTTTGCCTTTACATTCTTTACTATTCCATCGATTTCTGCATACTTGCTCTTTATTCTCCCTACAATCAGTGCAATTTCTTGTGATATCGTTGGCGGAAATTTGTATTTTGAAACTAGTGGCTCATACTTATCCAAAAGACCTTTGGCTGTGAATACCATTCCAGAATCCAAAAGTGTGCCTGCTAATTTCAATGATATGTAAGTTTCAAAAGTTTTCTTTGTATTCTCCTCTTCAACTAAAACCTCTACCTTTGCATAGTACTTACCACTTGAATCTTTTTTCTTATCAACGACGTTGTATTTGACATCGACAAACTCAAATTGAGATTTCGTTTCTATTGTTTTCTGATACTCTCTATTGAGTGTTTCTCTCACAGTGTTATTCGAGATCGTTTGCAACAATTGCTCATTTAACTTTGAAGTTGTTTGTACATCGACGTAAAGCTGTTCGGAAAGATTTGTGAGAGCATTCTTCTTTGCAACCTCTTCTGCCTCAAGTTCGGTGCTACCGTATGCCTCTCCAATACCTTTCATGTAACTAACATTTGAAGGTAATGAAGGAGCTGGTTGCGTTGGTTGGCTCGGTTGCGTTGGCTGAGTAGGCTGTGTTGGCTGCACTGGTTGAGATGGTTGCTGTGGGGTTTGAGTTGCTGGTGCTAAGGGTGTTCCCAACATTGCTTGGTCTATTACACTGTTAAGTGAGGCAAAGAAATCAACGCCAAGATTTCCCAATTGATTAACAGCTTGCTGGATATCTGGTTGCATCTCAATGAATTTTTTTACATCCTCTGGATCATATACCAAGAGAACGTAAGTGTGAACCAAGTTACCCTCTCTTACCCGCCATGTAGCATATACGTATGCACCTGAAACCCTACCTGCTGCAAAGAGTTCTGTAACGCGCTTGTAAGCGTTCGTCGAAGCACTAACAATATCACTCTTATTTCCAGAAACTTGGACATTCTGCAATTGGCCTTCAACCAATTGGGCAAACGTACTAACGTTTGCATTCAAAAGTTCTGCTATCTGTGAATAGGCTCTGAGCTTTGCTATATCTTGATCTTGTAGAGTACCAGTTCCTTGCGCCTCTCCCACAAAAGCAATTAACTTATTAGCTTGCACCAGTTTCTTGACTGCTCCTGATTTTGCAGTGTTAACTTCTATGTTTTCTGCGTTCGATGGTATTTTCCACACTCTTACTCCATCAGCTTCTATCCATTTGTCTTGTGGTTGCATCAAAAAAAATGCACCAAGACCTATTGCCGCAACTAATAAAACACCTACTATTAGCCAGGTTACATTGTCCACATTTAACCACCTCCAGGGACATCAAATAAAACAAAATATCCCCCTGCATCTTACAGGGGGATTCAAATTGAAAGAATTACTTACCCATTGGTGTTCCTTTTGTTGCTTCCTGCATAACGGCATTCAAATTCTCGAAGAAATTGACACCTTGTTTTCCAAGTTCATTTACAGCTTGTTGTACTTGTGCATCAAGTTCAACTATTTTCACGATTAGCCCCGGATCATACACAAGCAAGGAATACGTATTGACAATATTTCCACTCTTTACCCTCCAAACTGCAAAAACGTAGGCACCCGAAACCCGGCCCTCTGCAAAAAGTTCAGTTACTCTCTTGTACGCATTTACAGATGCACTGACAATATCGCTCTTGTTCCCAGAGACTTGAACGTTCTGAAGCTGACCCTCGACCAATTGAGCGAATGTACTCACTTGAGCATTGAGAAATTCTACAATTTGTGAATATGCTCTCATCTTTGCTACTTCTTCGTCTTGAGCACTTCCAGTTCCTTGTGCCTCTCCTACGAATGCAATGAGTTGGTTTTTTTGCTTCAACGTCTTCACAGACTGCGCTTGAGCCTGATTGATAGATATCACTTCTGCATCTTTTGGTATCTGCCAAATCTTTACACCGTCAACTTCGATGTATTTGTCTTTCGGAGTTAGAAAATAAATACCGCCTACGACCAATCCAACAGCCAGTATGCCGATGAGAACCCAAGTCATCATGTTATCCACAAATACCCCTCCCTTATAATAGAGTAGTCGCCACATTCAAGATTTTTCGGTGACTAATGATTAGACTACATGAACAATAAAACAGTTCAAAAAGTTTTCAAATATATAACAAAGTGTGCACGCCAATAGCGTGCACACCAAAAATAATAAAAAGCTGTATCCGATTTCCACCTATCCCCAGTACCCCCGATTTTCCTTAGATAGTATATCATTTCAAGCGTGCATCTGTCAATTTTCTGAAGCACATACATGCTAATATAGCCTAATACCGCATAAACAGAGGACTGTGACAACTTTGTTTGGCGTATTTGTAGAGATCAAATATTGACTTTATGCTTTTTTACTGATAGAATTTCTTCGAAATGTTGGAGGTGAATTTAAATGGTTAATTTGGTCCTGCGAGGCCAGAACCGGATTCACGGTATATATGAAAGTCATCATTCTGACGCAAGATCAGTAAAAAAAGCGATACTTAACGGTTTGATTTATGTAGTTGATTTATTTTTAGGCTTACTGCCTTTTTACAAAAGCTTCTCATACAGTTATGTGTATTCACACAATTCGTCAAGAGGACTCGTCTTTGAGCCCTCTTTTTTATTATGTTATGATTACTGTATAGTCATAGTGTTGGCAAATGCTTCTAGCTATTACATTTTCATTAGTGAGGTGGGGTGATATGCTATTCTATGATCCATTTTCTGATAAGTGGTATGAACAAATCGAAGAACAAATAGATTTTAGACTGCCTGAGAAGATATCATTGGGAGATAAGTTCATTGTATCATATCCTTTTGTGGACTTGCATACACATGTAAGGCTAAACAATGGAGAAGATTACAATTCACTTACTAAAGCAGCAATTGTAGGCGGTTTTGGGGCAATGAACATTCAGCCGAATACAAATCCACCTCTTGATGAGTGGAATGTTCTAAATGATCATACATCATTGTCCAAAGATGAACTTGTCAAGTATCTGTACACTGTGAATTTCTTTGGGGGGATTTCTGATATATCCGCTGGACCTTTGGACATTCAAATAACAGGATTTTCAACTGATGGAATTAGATATAATTCTCAAGAGCTTGTCGAATCATACCGTAATAAGAAAGTAGCATTACTTTTTGACCATAGTCAACTGCATGAAATAGCAGGTGATTTTTACACCGGTACAAATCTGCCAAATGCGATAAGACCATACTCCAATGAGGCAATTGCGATAAATAAAACTGTACTCTTGGGATTAGAATTCGGTTTCAACAAGTTCCATATTCAGCATGTTTCAACGGCCAAAAGTTTAGATGAAATAGAGCATTTGAGAAGATTTGCAAACGTTACCTGCGAGGTAACTCCGCACCACATTTTCTTCATCCCTGAGATGATAGATAATCCAAACCAGAAAATCAATCCGCCTATTTCAAAAGATAGAGATTTGCTTATCGATGCTGTAAAAAAGGGCTTCATCGATACATTCTCAACGGATCATGCACCACATCCAGAAAAACCTAATGATTTTGAAAGGGCACCATATGGTAGCTCTCACATCGAAGTTGCATTTTCAGTGTATTACACGGTATTCAATGATCTACAGCTCGTAATAAGGAAACTGACGGTTGACCCGTTAAGAGTCATCGGTCGGTGTTATGAAGACTTAGGCATGAGATTTCCTAATGACTTGATAATTCTAAACACGGAAGATCAATATATCGTTGACAGCAATAAGCTCTACAGTATGGGGAAGAACTGTGCGTTCAATGGATACAAATTGAAAGGAAAAGTTTTTGGAGTAAGAATAAATGGAAAGTGGGTGTATTGGAATGGTACATTCATCGACAACTGAGACGATTAAGAAGAACTTACTTACAAAGAGAGAATGTGTTGGCGTTACTGAGGACACTTTTCTAATTACTTTTAATGAAAAAATTGATTTCCTACCAGGTCAGTTTGTGATGATAGGTGTAGATTCTCATGGACTAACGCGTAAGCCATTCACAATAGGAAAGTTTAAGGACAATTTGGCCATTTCTGTAAAAACTGTTGGTGAGGGTTCTAAATACATAGTTGAAACAACTACTCCCTTAGAAGTGATTGGACCACTTGGAAAACCATTTATCCCGTCATCATCAAACGGTGTTGTAGTTGTTGCACCTTCTTGCATCGTAGAAGGTATCCATCTCTCGGAACATTTTGACATCCCGCTTCATGTATGCTCAAAGGCTCCATTGAATAAAGATTTTATATCTGCTGTGAGCAACGATAAAATGGAATTTCATATTGGGGATGATGCATATCTACAGCTATTGAATAAGCTGAAATTTGAAAAGTACGATTGGGTCTTCATAACTGGTTCAAAGATGATGGAGAAGATAGGTATTAAAAAACTCACAGGTGAGGGAGGAAAGGTTGTCTACGTATCGTATAACGAATATATGGGATGCGGAATAGGTGCTTGCAAGTCATGTGCAGTAATGACAAAGAATGGCATCAAGCATGTGTGTAGTGATGGCCCTATATTCAGAGGTGATGAGATATGCTTTCAAAACTAAATTTGAAAGCCCCGTTGATAATAGCCTCAGGCCCTGGTGGGTTTGGTGAATATGCAAAGATCGATGGTTTCCCTTGGGAATATGTAGGTGCTTACACATTGAAAACTGTAACTTACAACAAGAAATCTGGAAACGTTCCACCACGTATGTATGCAAGGGATGGTTACATGATAAATAGAATTGGTCTTGAAAATCCTGGCATCGATCAATTTTTGGATGCACTGGAGAATGGTGAATATGAATTTCTTTTTAAGAAGACAAATGTGATTCTTAGCCTTGGAGGAGACAATTATCAAGAATACATCGAAGTTACAAAGAAAGTAAAACCGTATTTGCATAAGTTCATAGCCGTTGAATACAACTTTTCTTGTCCAAATGTTAGTAAAGGTGGGCTTTCCATGGTCACAGATTTGATTGAATGGCAAAGTCTACTTGTAGAAATAAGAAAAGAGTTGCCTGATACATTTCTCATAGCCAAGCTCGGTATCGAAGGGGGATTCATTGAAAATTTGGTGGAGAAGGCAGCACAATCTGGCTGGAATGGTGTCACTGTAATAAATACAATAAGAGGACTCATGTTTAACGATGATGGTGAAATATTACTTGGAGGTTTATCAGGCCCCAATTTACTTCCCATAGCTGAAAGAGCTGTGTACGAAGTGAGAAAGAAATTGTCTGATATTTACATCATATCTTCCGGTGGTGTTTACAAAGAAGAAGACGCAAAGCAGTTGTTGAAAGTTGGCGCAGATGCTGTGAGTATTGGAAGCGCCATCTTCCAAGATGAACAGATAATTTCTCGGATAGGCAAGTATATCTTAGAAAACTTAAAAAAGTGATTGGAGGGATTTGATATGATGATGAGTTGCACAGAAGGTTCTTCTTTTTATTCACAGGATACATCTTCTTGCTTAACATATCGAACTCAACCAGTTTTGAGTTTGGATATGGAAAATCCTGAAGAATTTATAGAAAGATATGGTTCTTTTGAGTATGTCAAGGTAGGTCACAACTTGGCTATCAAGGGCAAAGGTATACTGGATTTCTTGGCAGATAAGGGATTAAAGGTCATATTAGATCTGAAATTTTCGGATATACCGAGCACAGTTGCAAGGTCGATTAAGAGCTGGGATCACCCTGCAATAGTAGGATTCACCGTACATGCCAACAGTGGAATTCAAAGTGTACTTACTGCACTTGATTCAACAGATAAATACGTGTTCTCAGTCATAAAGCTCACTTCTATGCCAGGCAAGTTGGAAGATTACAGGCAATTGATAGAAGAACTTGCAAAGCTTGGTTCTTCTTTTGTGCTACCTGGTAAATGGGCTATTGAGTTAAGAAAGAGTATCGGTGGACAAATACTTGTTCCTGGCATACGTATGGAGCAGAAAAGCGATGACCAAGTGGATACAGTTAGTCTGTGGGATGTACTTGGAATTGCCAACTTTGCTGTACTTGGCAGAGAAGTGTACAAGTCGAAAGACCCAGCTCAGAAGATTATTGAAATCAGATCACAAATTGAAGAGAAGGTGTCAGCATGGAAAAGCAAGTGATGGAAATACTTGAAGAAACAGGTGCATTGTTGAAAGGGCATTTCACTCTATCTTCAGGACTACATTCAGAGTTTTACGTGCAATGTGCGAAGATATTTGAATATCCCAAATATGGAGAAGTTATAGGGCGGATGATTGCGGAAAAGATAATCCAATCTGGACTCAAGCCCGATGTCGTAATAGGCCCAGCGCTCGGTGGAATTATTGTTGCATACGAAGTGGGAAAATACACTGGTGCTAGAGCAATGTTCACAGAAAGAGAAGATAGCCAAATGAAGTTGAGAAGAGGGTTTGAACTTAGCAAAGGAGATAAAGTCATCATAGTAGAAGATGTTGTTACAACAGGCAAATCCACTTTTGAAGTTGAAGAGGTCGTAAAATCATTTGGTTCTGAAATAATTGGATATGCATCCATCATAAATAGGAGTGGCAAAGAAACACCGTTTAAAAAGCCGTACAGCTATCTACTCAAGCTTGATTTTCCTATGTACACATCAGACAATTGCCTGTTGTGCAAATCAGGAATACCAGTGACAAAACCTGGTTCGCGGAAGAAGTAGGACATGTTAGTAGTTCCTTCTCTTTTTCACTTTTGCCTATAGGATTGCAAATATTTTTCTCGCAATTTTATGGCATGCTCATGGGGGATTGTGGACATACTACCAAGTTTCAATGATTCGATGCAAATCTGTGCCGTTTTTTCTGCTACTTGTGTAGCAACAAAGGCTTCCTGTAAATTTACTCCTACAGTTACAAGGCCATGATTTTTCAGAAAGGCGCAGTGATTGTTAGAAAGTGCTCTTACTGCATTTTGTGCGAGTTCAATAGTCCCAGGTAATGCGTATTCACTTACATACAAAGTCTCACCAAGTATCATTACAGCATCTTCAACGATCGGTGGAATGGAAGAAAGCGTTATGGAGACAACTGTGGAATAGATTGGATGTGTATGCAGAATTGCCTTTACATCGTTTCTTGATTCATATATTTTGACATGCAAAGCGGTTTCGGATGAAGGTTTGTTTTTGGCATATACAATGTCACCGTTTCTTTTCAAGATACATATATCCTCACGCTTCAATTTATCGTAAGGTTGTCCAGAAGGGGTTATGTAGATGTGTTCTCCTTTAAGTACGCTTATATTTCCCCAAGTTCCTTTTGTGAAACCCTCGCTAGAAATACGTTGGGCATATGCTATTATCTCATCAGCAACTAAAGAGTCTAAACCTTGCTGCATAATGTCAGAATTATCCATAGAGAACTCCCCCATTTTGCTTCCATTTTATAGCATAGATTAAGTATATATAAGGTTATTCTATTCTGTGAACACCATCACTGGTTTCAACGTCTATAACTTTCAGTTCTATATTGTACTTCATGTCATATTTTTTTGAGATTTCATATATTATTTTCTCAAATTCAGAATTAGCTAAGACAATTACACATCCACCAAAGCCTGCACCAACTATCCTTGCACCATATACATTCGAACTCTTTTCAAGTTCACCTATTATGAAATCGATCTCAGGACAAGAGACCTCGTAATTGTCTCTCAAACTGTAGTGAGATTCATATAGATACTTTCCCACAAGTCTAAAGTTGTCTGTTTCAAGCGCTGATAGCGTTTTGAGTACTCTAGTATTCTCTGTTATTACATGAAGGGCTCTTTTTCTGAGTATCTCATCAGAAATCCTTTCAACATCTTCTATCGATACGTTTCTAAAAGACTTTTGTCCCATAGCATTGAGAACATCTTCGCATTCTTTTCTTCGTTTGTTGTATTCTGAATTCCCGAGCTCGTGTTTCACACCGGAATCTATGAGATATATTCTCACATTTTCAAGATTCAAAGGGACGTATTTGTATTCCTTGGTCATTGTGTCTATGAAAAGAGCATTGTTCTCTTTCGACAGTGCAACCGTGTACTGATCCATGATTCCACATCTTACACCAACGAATTCAACTTCACAGCTATGTGCAATGTTTGCAAGTTCTTCCATAGAAATATCATAGCCCATCATCTGACATATAGCGTACCCTACACCAACCTCCAGAGCAGCAGAACTCGATAATCCGGCACCCATAGGCAAGTCTGAGTTTATTCTCATATTGAATGGTTTCACATCGTATCCTCTTTCTTTAAGTTTCACGATCATACCTATCACGTAGTCCGCCCAAGAATCTGTACGGTTGAAGTGCTCAAAAGCTATACCCTTCTTCGTTTGTTCGGAAAAAACCCTAAACGATTTTGAAGGTTCGATTTCTATCTTTACATATCTTTTGATAGCGAAAGGTAGAACGTATCCATCATTGTAGTCCGTATGCTCGCCTATTAAATTAGCTCGTCCTGGTGAATAAACGACTATCTTCTCACTCATACCATTCATATGACAACCTCCACACTTCTAAGCTCTGCTGCAGCTTCCTCAGGAAGCTTTGGATTAATAAACGCCCAAGTTCCCGTCTCGACGCTAGCCATCCATTTGATCTTGTTCTTGTCCCTTTTTACAGGATTGAACTCTATGTGAAAATGAAATGCATGGTCATAACGTACGTCATTTACAGGCGACTGGAATAACATCATCATGTACGGGAACGATTGTTGAAAGAGCAAGTCATACTTCATTGTAACAATTTTTAACGCTTTTGACAATAGGCTTCTCTCAGAGTTGTTCATTTCAACCAAGCTACTTATATGCCTTTTTGGATACACGTGGACTTCATATGGCCATCTTGCATAGAAAGGTACGAACGCTATGAAACCTTCATTCTCATATATAAGCCTTTCATTAGTTGCTAATTCATTTTCTACTACATCACAGATAGCACAACGTTTGTTTTCATCGTAGTACTTCGTCAATGATTGCATCTTTGCATCAATTCGCTTTGGTAGAAATGGAAATGCATACAATTGACCGTGAGGATGTGAAAGAGTCGCACCTACTTCAGCTCCCCTGTTCTCAAATATAAATATGTATTTTATAGCTGGTTGTAATGATAACTCAAGGTACCTATCTACCCACATTTTTATGAGCTTTTCTATTTGGTAGGTCGGCATCAAACTCATCGCACTGTTATGTTCAACCGTGTACACGACTACCTCACACTTGCCGTTGGCTCTCGCCCTCTTATATAAGCGGCTATCTGATTCAACCTCAGGCGCATCGACTTTCATGGAAGGAAATCTATTGTCAAAGGAAGCCAAATCATATGGGATCGAAAATTCATCCCCACCAACGCATAATGGGCAAGAAGTTGTAGGATTTGTAGGCCTTTGTTGAGTAAATGCAGAGACCATTACCCATTCATCGGTTAGTACGTTATATCTTCTCTCCATCATATTATTAACCCACTCCCTTAACTCAGTTTGATCAGTCAATGGTTCTCATTTCTCATTGTAGTAGTTGAACGTTCTACCATCGTCTTTTAACTCTACCGTTTTTATCAATTCGATATCCACAGTATCTTTCGAATAGGTGAAGACGCAATCTTCAAGATCTGTTATGAAGAGTGAGTCACACCCATCCACTCCACAACTTGTGATATTGTATTGCCCCGACATAATCCCACTTAAATGTACCTTTCTCCTACCGTATTTTCTGTATTCCGAAACGATACTCCATAATCTATCGTCCATCACGTAAGCTAAGTTGTCGCTTTGAATGATCATATTATCCAGCAACAACGAAGTTAATGTGTATAGTTCTCTCTGTACATCGGAAAGCTGAGTATCGCTTTTTCTGAGCATCAGACAATCTGGATCGTTCCACCACCATATACCATTTGTAAACCACCTTGTTAATACATTTCTGAGCGAATAATATGCGTTTGGATATCCAATGTCAGAACTACTGACATCCCAATAAGGGGCGGTATCTGGTCCGATCCGCATTCCATCCATGTAACCAATCGAAGGAAGTAATGGAGCGCCACAGCCTAGAATAAATGAATCACCAACAGCCTTTTTAATCGTGGTAATCCCTTGTATATATGCTTGAATGGGTGTTACATTTTCAAGGCGTTTCCCTTGTATCGCCCCAGCAAATAGAAAGTCTATCTTGAAATACTCAAAACCACATTTCTTCAAGTTTTGAAAAAGATTAACCAACCAATTCAAAGCTTGTGGTACAGTTGTATCTAAAGCGTATATCCTTTTATTCCAATTCTCGTAAGCAACGCGTGGGTTACCATCTTCACCTCTTACAAGCCAATCTGGATGTTCTTTAAACAATGTGGACTTTTCTGAGACGCTGAAAGGTGCAAGCCATATACCTGGTACGTATCCATACTCTTTTATCTTAGCGGCAACTTCTTCGAGTGATGGGAATTTACTATTTGGCGTCCAATCACCTATGTCTACTTCCCATGCATCATCTATTTGAAATACATCGTATCCTCTTCTACGAGTATTTTCTAGTTCAGTACACATCTTCTCGTAGTCGAAGTCGAGGAAATACTGATACCAACTTGACCATCCAACCAATCGCTTGCCTGACAAAGCAACTCTATTCTCTTTAGCTACTAAATCGGCATAATACGGAAGCACTTTATCTGTATCGTCAAAAAGGATAACCACTGGCTCTATCTCTTGCCATTGTTCGAATCGTATCCCAAAATATCTAAGTTTGACAGATACTTCATTTTCATCTAATTGAAAATATGGATGAGCTACCTTACTTGATAATCCCCCCACGAGAAAGTGTTCGGATGCTATATAGTAATCACTTATCAGATTGTCGAAGTACAATTCGGGCATAATTGACGCACTGAATCCAAATTTTTGAATAAGGTCGTCCGGAAAATCTAATCGAAAATCCTTTTCAATAACCTTAGATGGTCCCCAAGATTGCCAATTATTCACCAATAATTTATCTGGTCTCTTAAACTTAAAGATTTCAATTTCATCGGTAAATCCTTTAACATATCCTCTGAACTTGAAACCAAGGTGGATTCTCTCCATTTCAATGATTAACTCATAGTTATTCTCTTTTCTATATCCGGCGATTTTTTTTATCTCGATATCACTGAAGTCATCAAAATCTATGATTTCTGAAACACTCATGGCATGCGAGCACAAACCAAATTCTTCTCGGTCGGGCCTTGAGAAGTACGTGCTCATCCCTCCTTTCAACCCTCTAAGATTGTGAATAATTCAAGCAGATCTTCTTTCGGTAAGTTTAACATCAAGTACGATCTCTCTTGCAGGAACTTTTGCCTTAGCTTCTATACTTTCTAAAAGTAACTCAAATGCAGTTTGGCCTTCTAGTATCTTATCGATAGCAATAGTCGTAAGAGCAGGAGAAATATACTTTGCATAGCTTATATCATCATATCCGACAACCGAAATGTCTTGCGGAATTCTCTCACCGTACTCCTTCAGTGCCTGAATTGCTCCAATTGCAAAGATATCGTTAAAACAAAACATCCCATCAAAATCTAGACCTGAAAGAAGTAATTCCTTCGTCTTACTGTATGCACTTTCGACTCCTTCTGAGATCTCATATACAAGCTCATCAGTAAATTCGATTCCATTGTTTTTCAAGGCTTTCTTGTATCCCTCAAATCTCATTCGTGCAACAGATTTATATGAAAGACCATTTAAGAGTAGTATACGTTTTCTACCTTTCTTAATGAGATAATCGGTGGCGAGAAAACCACCAGTTACATCGTCTGTATGAACTTCTGGCAACTTAAGTTTATCGAAGTGAACACCAAGGATCACGCTGGGAATACTTATATTTGCAAGAAACTCTATGTCTTGAGACATTTCTTGAGTAGGAGTAATTATAATACCATCAACTCTCCTACTTATCATGGTTCTTATTGCTTCCTCTTCCACATTATAGTCTTTCTCCGTGTTCATCAATATCACGCTGAAGCCATTTTCTCTCGCTTTCATCTCTATCCCCTTAAATACTTCTGAGAAAAACGGGTTGGAACTATCTTCGAATATAACCCCAACAACTCTTGTTAATCCATATCTAAGCGATAGAGCAGTCGCATCTCTTACATAACCCAGTTCCTTAGCAACTCTAAGTACCCTTTTTTTAGTTTCTTCGTTTATGTCTGGTTTATCATTGAGTGCTCTTGAGACTGTGTTTATGGAAACGCCTGCAGCAGCTGCTACATCTCTAATGGTAACAAATTTCTTCAAATCCTTTCACCTCCAAATGCCAGATTTGACAACTGTACCAGTTATGTTCTTTTTGCCAGCTTTTTCAATTCAAATGCCTCTAAAACAAGCTTTTGTGAATCAACATAGACAATGTTGTGCTCATTTCTCAGATTCAGAACGTACATATTGCTTTTATCCTCAGCAAATTGAACATCAGTACCAACTACTTTCAGAGGTAGCTTATCATGCAAAAGCTCTATCCAAGTATGCTTATCTACAACAGTTGCTATGTAGAACCTTTCCTTTCCATTGAGAACGTTTAATGTCAAAGCAGGCATGCCGTCAGTAAATGTACCAAGCACTTGTGCTCCATACAATTCTACCTCATCTTGCCAGTATTTTGCATGATGTGGTACATTATGAAGCAAAAATTCTTTCTCACGTATGGCACCAAAATCCACAACTTCTACGCCAAATTCTTCGATTAGATTATCCGGAGCCCTTTTGACAATCCAGTTCTTTTCATCTTTAAGACCGCTCATGCACGTCATATAAACAGGACCTTTGAAATCCGAGATCATATTTGCAAAACCTTCCCCTATCTTGAATGCATACGGTACAATCAGTATGTCGTACTCTTTAATATCATCGTCTGCAAAAACAAAATCAACATTGTAACCAAGCTCTCTCACAGCTTTGTATATTTCAACTACACTGTCCCAATACTTGAACTCCTTGTTTACATGATTTATTCTATGAATCCACTCATTTTCGTAATCGAAATATATAGCAACTTGTCGAACCACTTCTATTGTACCATCTGTTTCTGACTTTCCTTTTGAAAATTCACTCAACCTTTGAGTTGGCCTCCCTGAATAATCGAGCAATCCAGTATGGAATTGCTCAGCTCCAAATCTTATTTGGTCAAACCGGAAGACCATTACACCAAGCGCTCCATCCAGATATGCTTGTTTTGTCCACATAGCCAAATAATTGCCAGGATAATTTTCGTTCCTCAATTTCCAGTTAACGCGTCCCGGTTGTTGCTCCATGATCAAAAATGGAGACTTTTTCAACGAACGCATGAGTACATGATTTGCGGACTGCCTGAAAGGTTCGTAGTCATCGGTCGAGATGTAGTTATCCCATGAAACAAGATCGATATACTTTGCCATTCTTCTATAATCAAGGTCCATAAAATCTACCATAAAATTGTGAGTAATCGGTTTGTCGGAGTACTTTCGGATGATTTCTATCTGTGCATTCATGAAATCGATGTTACTGTCAGACATAAATCTATAAATATCCAGCATCTGATGAGGATTCTCAAATGTTGGTGTGTTCAAGGGAAAAGTTATCTCGTCCCAGTCACGGTAGACCTGACTCCAAAAGATCGTCCCCCAAGCCTTATTCAAGTTATCCAAAGCCTCGTATCTGTCTTTCAGCCATTTAATAAATGCTATTCTGTCACTCTCCGTAAACGAGTACGTTGTACCATGGCAACCGAATTCATTATCAACTTGCCACATGTCTGCAACATCTAAATAATGCTGGACATATTTTTCAGTTAGACGGGTCGCGTACTGCCTGTAAATTGGAGAATTTGGTGTATAATGGCGTCTACTACCGAAATCTCTCACTCTTCCAGAATGATCTATCGGAAGAATTTCTGGGTATTTTTTGACGAGCCACGCAGGTGGTGTTGTAGTAGGCGTACCAAGAATGATTTTAATGCCGCTATCTTTCAGTTTCTTGATTGCTTCATCAAGAAGTGTAAAGTCAAAAACACCATCTGTTGGTTCAACGATAGCCCAATCAAATTCCCCAATTCTTACCCAATCGATGCCATACTCTTTCATCATCTTGATGTGATCATCCCATATCTCTTGATCCCAATGTTCCGGATAATAATCCGCACCATATATGCGCATACAAAGACTCCCTTCTCCTACTCTTTGTTTTGGCGAAACTCATCAAAGAAATATTGCAGCCGTTCTACATCTTGAATTGGTAACGTTACCGGTACTGTTACTATTTAATCAGAAAAGTTGTATACCTCAAAACATGGAATTTCTTCCATTTTTCCACCTATTGGGATATGTTGCTCATATTCTAAATCAAGCTAGTTGTTTTAACATTTTATCACTTCATACAATGAAAGGCGTGTAGCAATGAGAATCCTCCCTTCTTATAGTCTAAGCTCCCACAATTAGCAGGCACTTTTCGTATCTACTTCCCTGAAAATATAACAGAGGAAAAGATGAAAGAGCTAGTGGACCGCTTGAATAATATGTTACTCTGTGTCAATCCCTTATTTAGCACTCTATTCAGTCACGTATAGGAAATAACTATCCTTTTCTTCTTCGTTCCTTTCAAATCTCATGTGTCTATAATTTGAGTATGGTTTGTATAAAATACTACCTATGGTATAATACACAGCGTAACACGGAGTATGTTGTGTCAATTCTCTTTATAAGCTGAAGCATATTAACCTGACTAATTTCATTGATCAATCTCATTAATCTTGACGAGTGGGGAGGAAAAATTATGGAAGAACTCACTGATTTGTATTCCCTTATGAATTATTGGTCACATGTGGAACCTTCGAAAAACGCTTATAAGATTCTTACCGAAAGGTATTTCCTCAAGACACCTGCAGGAGATTTTCTCGAAAAAGAGTGGTCTGATGTGTGCAGAAGAGTAGCCCGAGTTGTTGCAACTGCTGAGCTTGTTAACAATCCGAACTTAGAGAACAGTACAGGAGCTGAAAAACTTGAGGTAATAAAGTCTTGGGAGGAGATATTCTACAATTTCATGTTGTCTAGAATTTTCATCCCTAATAGTCCAACGCTATTCAATGCTGGAATGGGTGCAGACTATGCACTACTTTGGAAGCCTATTGAAGATATGACTCTTGAAGAGTACCAGCAAATATACAATTCTAGAAACCATCTACATATGCTTTCAGCTTGTTTTGTCGTTCCTGTAGAAGACAGTATCGAGAATATCTTCAATGCAGTTAAAGAGTACGCACTTATCACAAAGGCTGGAGGAGGAATAGGTAGTAATTTTTCAAAACTCAGACCAAAAGGCAGTTTTGTCGCTGGAACGCATGGTCAAGCAAGTGGACCTGTATCTTTCATGCACGTCTTTAATTCTGCAGTTGGTGTTGTTGAACAAGGTTATAGAAGGCGTGGAGCACTGATGGGTATCTTAAATATAGATCACCCTGATATTGAAGAGTTCATTACCGCTAAGGAAGGGAATGATGGAGAAAAAGTTTTGAAGTTCTTCAATATATCAGTTGGAATTCCAATGGATAAGGAAGAATTACTTAGGCTCTACATGGAAGATGGTGAAATAGAACTAAGGCATCCAAAATATCCTGGAGAAAAACGAGTAAAGATAAGAAGCATAATCGATAGAATGGCTAAGAATGCTTGGAAAACTGGTGACCCAGGTTTGGCCTTCTTGGGTGAAATGAACAAGTATTATGCAATGTATCCTGAAATGCAAATTGAGAGTACAAATCCATGTGGTGAAATAGGTCTTGCACCATATGAAGCCTGCAATTTGGGTTCGATAGATGTTGCAAAGTTCTATATGAGTGGAGAGTTTAACTGGAAGGCGTTTGCACAGGCATCAAGATTAGCTGTGAGATTTTTAGATAACATCATCGATGTTAATGTCTTTCCGTTAGAAAAGATAACTGAAGCAGTCAGAAACAGCAGAAGAATCGGTTTGGGTATCATGGGATTCGCTGATCTTCTTTATCATCTTGACGTACCTTATGATTCAGCAGAAGCTCGGCAATTTGCAGCTGATATGACGGCATTCATGGCACTGCATGCTCATGATGAATCCAACAAACTTGGACAAGAGAAGGGCAATTTTCCACTCTTTGAAAAGAGTAGGTATGCAAAGGAGGAAAATTTTGCACCTTTTGCAATGGGGATGAGTAGATTTGATGATGAGTTAAGAAGGGTTATGAAAGAATCGAAGAGAGCTAAAAGAAATGTGGCAGTGCTCACTATAGCACCGACGGGGTCAATATCAAATATAGCAGATACAAGCAGTGGTCTTGAACCGAATTTTCTAATTGCTTACGTAAGATATATGAACAAGCATGATGGAACAAAGGAAGCTCTATTTTATATAAACAAGATTCTGGAATCCAAGCTTAGTCCAGAAATCCTTGACAAAATAAAAGACAAGCTTGTTGAAATTGGTGCTCTAAGTTCATTTGACGAAGTGCCTGAAAATGTAAAAAGAGTGTTTGTAACAGCTATGGATATCTCACCTATAGATCACCTATTGATGCAAGATGCGTTCCAAAGGTACGTAGACAACAATATATCCAAAACGATAAACATGCCAAATACAGCAACAGAAGAAGATGTCTTAAATATATACCTTGAAGCAATGAAACTGAACATTAGAGGACTTACCATCTACAGAGATGGTTCATTGCAATCTCAAGTTTTGACATCAACGAAAACACTGAGGACAAAAGATGCACCAAAAGTACAGTTCTTCGTACTTGACGAAAAACACAAATTAAGGCCAAAACCCAGAAAAGACACTCTGCGAAGCGTAACAAGAAAGTTGAAGACCGAAACTGGTACGACGTATATTACCGTAAGCTTCGATGATAATGGTGAGGCAGTTGAAATCTTCTTATCAAACGGTACAGAATTAGCTGAGGCAATCGGAAGACTCTCTTCAATAGCTCTTAGAGCAGGAGTGTCTGCAGAAGAAATTCTTGAACAGTTGAGAAAAGTCAAAGGGACATACACCCCAGCCCTGGCAAAAGAGATCAAGAGTGCTATAGATGACTTTGTAGAACTGTGGGGAGAAACCTCATCTGAGACTTTTGATACATTTGTAATAGATGGAACCGTGAAGACGGCTGAGGAAATAGAGAAATTCGTGACAGCCAATGGGCTTCAATGGAGCGAGGGTTACTACGTAGATAGTGATGGAAACACATACTGTCCATCATGTCTGTCAAAAAACAGCATAGTAAAACAAGAAGGGTGTACGAGTTGTAGGAAATGTGGTTGGAGTAAGTGCAGCTAACCAATCTTCTCGAGGATATAAGGGGAAATATAGGGGCGCCTCTTTAACATAATTTATCAAGAAGTCTCCCACCCTCTATAGGTGGGGGTAGTTCACAGAGGCGCTTTTACTTTTACTAAGTACACTAGAACCTGCTGGCTTTAGCCCTGCAGAGCTTCAGATTGAATTATTTGTCTTCATCAGGTGTTTCTATGGGGGAAAAAGCGGGCGCCTTGATGATATTATATGCTATTGTTTCGAATGAAAGCGTGATGTCTACATCTTCGATAGGGACTCTTGTACGTAACTTCATGGGAGCGAAATTTACTATACCCCTTATTCCAGCTTCTTCGAGTTTTTCCGCAACATGTTGTGCAGCAGATTCAGGAACAGCAATTACTCCTATTTCTATCTGTAGTGTTTTGACCATTTTTCTAAGTTCGCCCATTTGATATACAGTTATTCCAGCCACTTTCTTCCCAATTTTTTCTTTGTCATTGTCGAACAGTGCCACTATCTTGAATCTGTGTTTACTTAACCCGGGATAATTCGCGAGTGCACTTCCGAGGTTACCTGCTCCCACTATTGCAACATTCCACTCCTTATTAACACCTATTATGTGGGCAATTTCGCTAAGAAGCTTCTTAACATCATAACCTAGCCCTCTTTTACCAAACTCGCCAAAATAGGAAAGATCCTTTCTAACCTGACTCGACTTTATATTCAGCCTTTCTGCAATATCTTGAGAAGAGACAAAATTAGCACCTTCTTCTTTATATCTTGATAGACATCGATAATATAAGCCCAATCTCCTAATGGTTGGCTTGGGTACTTTCATATTCCCCCCCCTTTCGCGCTTAATACTCCACGTTTACGCTCGTTACAATTCTATCATAGTCTGTACGCTATTTTCAACTCTATCGTTGTCATAACCATTCCCTATATATTATATGTCTTGACAAAGTCATACTCCTTGCTCGAATAAGTTTTCATAATCCCAACTCAAATGTAGTGAGCAGTACCTTTATTCTACCAGGAGCCCTATATGAGGATTCGACAACAACGAAGTAATTGCAAATCCTCTCCCTATTTGAACAATCCATACACTCCCCTGTTTCCACACAAGGTGTTTTTAAGTCTAATCTTCTGCAGTTCATAGGAGAAATATACCTTAACCTGTCTCTTGCATCCTCAATATCTCTAACGATCTTATTGATACTTGCAACGATGATAACATTTTTCGGTCCATAGATTACTGCCGCTGTTCTGTTGCCAGTCCCATCAAGAAATACTAATCTACCATCTTCTGTAATGGCATTAGCGCTACAAAGATAGTATTCCGAATCAAATGCCTTCAGTTCTATCATTCTTTTTTCTTCAGTGTTAGCTGCAGCATTTCTATCTAGGAACTGGAATTTTCCAGACTTGAGAAAATCTATTATTCCAGTTTCTGTTAAGGTGACGGAACCACCAGTTGTGACTACGGAATCTTCTGGAATGACCTCAGATAGCTTTGAGATCAATTTCTCATTCGTATCAATGACGTGTGCTTCAAAACCCCTCATTTTCATTTTCTTTGCCATTGCGATAGCAATATGTTCATACTTCCAAGAATACAGTTCTTCCCTCATAAATACCCCTCCTGTTAAAACCGATACTGTTAACCAAAATTTATGAAACCGTGCGATAATATTGTTGGAATCCTAAAAAGGGGCACTACTCACGAAGACGATATCATTTGCCTACCCGCATCTCTCATGTCTCTATTTACAAATGGGTCATCAAGTTCAGTTCTCTTCTTCTTCTCTTAGTGCTGATGAATCTGTTATCCTTTTCAAAGATATAAAGTACTACATCTGGCTTCTTGTTGATTGGAATACTTTGAAAATTGTTGCTTGGCATTTCTCAAGATATCGTGATTATTCTAATGCTATCAGGTTACTCAAACAAATTAAAGAGCATCCTCAACTTATTACTACTGATGGACTTCCTGTATACAAACAAGCTATTGAAGAACTATTTGGTTCAGGAATACATCGAAGAGTAAAACTTGGTTACAACAACGCTGTTGAATCAAAATATTCACTTCTCAAAGATTTCATACGAGCCAAGCGTGGTTTCAAGAAATTCAGTAACATACCCAAATACATCAATGGCTGGGTATATATCCACAATTTGTTCAAAGACTTAGGAGGTGACAAGTATGCCATTATTTAATCCCTAATTCTCTTCTATCATGCAAAGTTAACAGCATCTTAAAACCGGTTGCAGCTGATGAAATAGAATAAAAAATCGGGACCCTGGTTGGTCCCGATTCTCATGGCGGGGACGACGGGATTTGAACCCGCGGCCACCGGTGTGACAGACCGGCGTGCTAAACCAGGCTGCACCACATCCCCAATTTTCGTACCGGTTTTGTTGTTGACCGGTGATTATTGTGCCATAAATTATTGGATTTGTCAATAGTGTTTTTGGATAAGTGTTCTAAAAATCAATAACATTTGCATCAAGTAACTGTACGGAATAAGTCTTCTATTTCTTCTCTACGTCGTATCAACGTCCATTCTCTTTTAGCCGAATTAATCAAAACTTCGGCAGGTCTTGGAAATGAATTGTAATTGTTGGACATCGAATAACCATATGCACCAGTGTTTTCAAAGAGGATATAACTTCCGATTTTAGGTAAGTTGATTCCTCTGTTCTTTGCAAGCATATCGCCTGATTCACATAGTGGACCAACAATATCTACTGTTGTATAATCTTCTAAAGGGTCTAGAACTACAACATTATGGTGTGCGTTGTATAAAGCTGGCCTTATAAGTGTGTTCATCCCGGTATCTACAACCACAAATGTCTTGGTCGGTGTTTTCTTCATATATTCAACCTTTGTTACCAGTAATCCCGCAGGTGCTACTAGGTACCTCCCAAGTTCAAATATAACTAGTTCAAAATCCTTTAGAAGCGGTATAATTCTTTGTCTATATTCTTCAATGTCTAGTTCTTTGTCTTGGTATCTTATCCCCCATCCTCCACCTATGTCTATTTTTGAAAAACCGTATTTTTTTGACAATTCCACTGCCATCGATATTGCTTCCTCAAATGGTCCCACATCAACTATTTGCGAACCTATATGTACGTGGAATCCGGATATCTTTGGACCAGAATGATCTTTCAGTATGGTATCTATCTCTTCAACAGGCACACCAAATTTATTTTTCTTCAGCCCTGTTGATATGTGATGGTGAGTCAATGGATCGACATCTGGATTGATGCGTAGGAAAAACGTCGCATCGTGTTTATGAAACTTCCATCTTTCATATTCCTGTGCAGAATCAATGTTTATGTAGCCAACTCTACTATCCAGGAACTCCATTTCTTGGTTTGTTTTTCCATTGCCGTTCCAAACTATGTCTTGATCTTCAACAAAAGCAAGCTTTGAGGCATGGTATTCTCCAATCGAAACAATATCTGTGCCGAAACCCTCTTTTGAGAATAATCTGATAATATTGGGATTATTATTTGCCTTGCATGCAAATGTCGGCAAAAGATTTATTCCCTCAAATACTCTTCCAACCTTTTCTATCCTATCGGATATTTCATCTTCTAAATAGACATAAAGCGGTGTACCGTAGGTTCCTGCTATTTCTTCGATAAGCTCATATTCATTCTCGTTGCGTGATTGTGCACTCATCAAAGAGGTTCCTCCTTTCAACTATCTTTCCTGCAAGCACCTTGAATACTTCTCCATTTTTCATGGGCTCATAATTTCCCAGCGCTTTCCCCAAAGGATTTTCAGAGAATACGGAAAAACAATCATCTTCACAACTATAGTACAGAGTAAAATAGTCTTCATCCTCCTTACTACCATAGCAACAACCCACATACAAGCTATCTTCTGCTTCATCAATCAATAGAAAGTTAATCCCCGAAAATTCTTCTGATTTTGCATATTCTCTGACGAGTCGGATGAGTTCTTCAAAATCATTAAAAGGTAAGACATGTTCGAAGAAATCGTATGTATCGCTAGAAAATACATTTTTCCTATTTGCTGTTGAGATAGTCCCGTTATGTGCAAAATATTTTCCATCCTTATAAAATGGATGCAGTTGCATTTTTGTCTTTGGGAGACCTTTAGATGCTTGCCTCGCATGTACAATCCCAATATTGAATTTCTGATCATCGGTCAACAACATATCCTTATCATCGTATGCTGGTATGAGAGATTTACACTCGATTTTTCTATCATCTCCAATAAGTACATATCCCCATCCATCACTATGTGGCCCCTTCTGTCCACAGAGTGCCATATGTTTTACATACTCAATAATCCAAGAAACATTTGCGTGCTGTCTCATCGAAAATGCCGCCATTCTACACATGTACCACATCTCCCCTCAAATGAGTTATATCATCTCACACAAACTTTAGTAAAATACCTTGGAAGAATAGAAGAATATATGTGTTTATGCTTTACTGAAAGGAACAGCTCTATAATGTATTTTACATATTACATAGATACTACATCAAGCTGTCCATTTTTGCAACCCATCCTTGCTGACAACATTTTCATTTTCATCATTAATCGGCGAGGAGACTCCAACTTCTGCAAGTTGGAGAGGAATCACCTTCTCTCCTTTCTTCTTACTAATATCTTAGATTAATAGCGAAACTATGATATAATATTACTAGAGCGAGGTGATGATGTGTACCGCAATCAAAAGCACCAAGTTAGGCATCTAACCAAGCAAGAGTACGTTGCTTTGAAAACGCTATGCAGACTATCGAAAAATTTGTATAACGCAACCTTGTATGCCATTCGTCAGTACTACTTTACTGAAGAAGAAACACTTACGCTACGAATCTGCCTACCATGCATTGAAGGATAATGAAAATTACAAGCTCCTTAATACTGACATCGCACAGCAGACAATGAAAGTAGTTGACAGAAACTTCAAGAGCTTTTTTGCACTTATTGACAAAGCAATGCAATGCAACTACAAGTTTTCAAATATCAAGCTTCCGCACTATCTTCCCAAAGATGGATATTTTATGTTAATTATACCCAGATTTACTGTTAAAGATGGTTACTTCACCGTGCCTATGTCAAATGCATTTAAGAAAGAGTTTGGTACAGTGAAGCTGCCATTTCCTAAGAATCTTGACAAGGAACAAGTCAAAGAGATTCGTATTATACCAAAGCATAACTGCAAATTCTTTGAAATTG
>Ga0209508_1000445_pt1 | contig 43231 bp, 34 predicted proteins | sample AD_UKC129_MetaG_FD_184427 | JGI IMG/M metagenome (GOLD analysis project Ga0209508, IMG submission 184427) | Active sludge microbial communities of municipal wastewater-treating anaerobic digesters from Canada - AD_UKC129_MetaG (SPAdes) (version 2) | ecosystem: Engineered > Bioreactor > Anaerobic... | reverse complement strand
TTTAATATTCTATATCGCAACGAATAGCAGGGAAACAACACAAAAAATTACCTGAGGAGAGAGAAAAGTATTATCTCAGCTCCTGAAATTGAGACAAAAAGATTCTCCCCAAGAAACACTGGAATAATGAAAAACCTTTCTCTCTGTAGCATCACAAGTATACAAATTCCTGTAACACTACAGAGAGGAGAATTGATAAGCAATACTTAAGCTGTAGGCTCGTCCCGAAGAAGAGAACGATGAATGCTTCCACTCAAAATTAGATATATTAGAGTACCAATGAGAAGAGCAACCATTTCTACAAAGATGGGAAAGCGTATCGCACTGTTTACCCTCAAGAGCATAGCAATATAGTAAGTAGACAAAAATCCTCCTAAATTCATAAACGCCATCAGTATCCCCGAGGCAGTAGCATACGCTTCCGGAGAAGTGACTATACCTACCATCATCATAAAAACAGGCATTAGCCAGCCAAAACCCATCCCTATAAAAGCATTACCTAGTGCTAATATAGATAGACTATTGGCATAATATACAAGTCCTGCTCCTGCTGCCATTACTGCAAATCCAACCGGGATGGAGAAAAGAGCAATTTTTTGATACAGTTTTCCAAATACAGCTCCTGCCACCATCCCTCCCACTGTAAATAGTGAAAGAACAATCCCCGCTGAAGCAGCATCTCCTAAATTACCAGTAATTATTATAGTGGACATGTTTGCGCCAGTTGGATAGTTGAGCATGGTAATTACCCCGAATATTATGGCTATTAAATATACACTCCAGGGTAGAGTTACCTTTTTTGCAATTATCTCTTCTCTTTTCTCTGGTTCGGGGAGCATAAAAGTAACCATTATGAGTGTGATCAACCCAATAAGATGGGGCAAAAACGCTAAATTCCATCTGATAGAAGAAAAAAATCCTCCCAGTAGTTGCAGCACAATGCCACCTATATTCATCATCACTCCTCCCAGTCCCAGCATATTTGCTCTTTCTTGCCCTTCATAGAAAGCCAGGACGAGGGCATTTCCCAAAGCCGCAATTATTCCAAGACCAATTCCAAATAAAGCTCTGGCTACTAAAATAGTAGTAAAATTGCTCATGAAAATAGGTACTACACCGGCGAGTGAAAAAAGTAATGTACCCCATATTAAGAGAGTTCGATATTTTATCTTGCTTCCTGCTGCTACTCCTGCTAAAATCGAAGATGGAATTATAAACAGAGAGGGCAGTGTAAACACAAGCAAAATGGTACTAAAGCTGAGATGCGGAAAGGCTTCAGCTATATCCTGAATCGCAGGAGTGATTGTGCCTACACCCATCGCTATAAAGAATACCGACATAATAGCAATTGCAACGGTCTTTTTACTTTCCACCCTTTTCTTCTCCTTTTAAAATGCACAATTACTTAAAAGTGATAATCAATCAAAAATTACATTCCCCTTCTTATGAGCGTTCGACACAAGACCTATGTTAACTCTTCTTTTCCGCTACTCATGGAGAGGAAAGTTATATTTTTAACTGGTGTCTCTTGTGACGCAATACTTCGGGATTAAAATATAACCTCCTTCGTACTTCACCTCCTCAAGTAGATTATAGGTAGATATCAATGTCTTCAGAGGCTTCATCTGGTTTAATGCTCTCTTCATAAGGTTTGGAAATAATTGCTTCTCTAAGCAAGGTCAATAAAACTCGCAAGCTAATTCAACTTCAAAGCTGTCATCTTCTTAATTTCTTCTGAATGTCTCTTACGAATATTAAGAAGACATTGGCCATTCTACCGCTACAGGCTGCACTTTCCTTGCTTCCCCTCTATTTCCACCTGGGTAGTTATAGCTTCCCAGATAGTATCTAAGTTTATACCTGTTCGGAGAAGTATAAATTTTATACTACATCGATGCCCTTACCTTAATTCTCTAGTAATACCCGTACTTTTCTACTGCTTCAATAAGAGCATGTATGTTTTCAATTGGTGTTTCACTAGGAGCTGTCCCCACTCCCGGGGCGAGTATAAATCCTCCCCCTGGTTTTACCTCTTCTAATAAGTTTTTGATGTACTCTTCTATCTTCATTGGTGTACCGCCCACCAGTAAACCCATAGGAATACCCCCCATAACGCAAGTATGACCTTGCAAAACCTTTTTTGCCTTAACTACATCGGTCTTTTCAAAATATGCTATACCCCATCCTTCAGGTAGTTCGAGTATGGTATCCAAATGGGCATCGTGATGGCCTTCAAAAAACACCATTGACTTGATACCTTCCTCATAAAGCTTGAGAATAACCGCTTTTAAGTAAGGCCAGTAAAACTCGTTATACAATTTAGGCGATAGATATTCATTAAGGTGGAGCGGAATCATTGCATATTTGGCTCCCATATACTTATGATATAGCGCATAATTTGCAATCGGCTCAGTTAGTGCCTCAGTAGCTTTTTTAACTTTATCCGGATATCTATAAATATCTAATACTACAGTACCGACTCCTCTCAAGAAATCTCCAATGATGTCCAGAGGGGAATATCCCCATCCCATTGGAAAAGGTGGATATCCCAGCTCTGCCGACACTCTGCCAATTTCAGCAGCTGCAGAAAAAAACTTGCTACATTCCATCCCCAACCTCACCCAGGTAGCCATAGCTTTCCGGGGAGTATCTAAATTTGTACATGCTCGGGGAAGTATAGTCTCAGCAACAAACCCTACTGGGTCTTCAATTAACCTATCATATTCACCTGGCTCCATGAAAGTGCCACCAATAAACTGAGGAGTGGCATTTTCATCAATCTCTCTACCCGGATATCTGTAGTATTTATCACCTAGTACGTCATGCATTGGTCCGGTAATAAGCGAGAGAGCCGGAGAAATATCGGGGAATTCCGAAAAAGCTACACAAAATATTCGTCCTTCTAAGCCCATCAGCCCGGCCATAGAAGTGTCAAAAGGAAAATCCCTCATAAATTTTTCAATGGCTTTTACTGCTTTATCATAATCATAACAAAACTCATGCTGAGTCATCCCTGCATAAGCAGCTACTATATCTCCCCCCACCCCCCATAAGGGTACTTTATCTGGCTCTTTTAAATTAATAGCCGCTTCTATACGAGCAAGCCGCTCTTTTGCAAGTTCCTCTGGACTTTTTGCCATCTCTTATCACCCCTCCACTCCTATTAATTCCTTACAAATCCTCACCCCTCTTGCTGCATCATCAGACCAGGCATCTGCACCCACAAATTGCTTCACACTCTCGTCTACTCTTCCTCCGCCTATTATTATTTTCACGTTCTCTAAACCACTTGCTCTTAATGCCTCTCTTGTCCTTTTCATTGAACTTATACCGGCAGTTATTAAGCAGGACATGCCCACTATCTCAGGTTTGTGCTCTTTCACTGCTTCTACAAATTTTTCTTCCGGTACGTCAACTCCCAGATCTATTACTTCAAACCCTGCTGCTTGAGCAAAAGCTTTAAATATGTCTTTACCTATGTTGTGGATGTCATCCTTTACAGTACCGAGGATAATAGTACCTAATCTCGTAGTTTCACTTTCTTCAATCAAAGGCAGAACAAACTCCATGATGCTTTTAAATATTTCTCCTCCCAGTAAAAGTTCGGAAAGAAAATATTCTCCCCTTTCAAACTTCTCTCCTATTGCGTCCATTGCCCTCCTGCAAACTTCCAGTAACTCTTGAGGTTTGCCACCCTTATCTAAATACTCTTTAGCTAATTTAATAGACCCTTCCTCATCCATATTTACTATTTTGTTGAAAAGCTCTTCTTGCACTTTACCTTCTCCTTTCCAGTTAATGTATGGCTAATGATTTAAAAAGAATTTTGAGTTCTTTAATTTGGTTTTTCACCTCCTTAGTTACGCAAATCATAAAAAAACACTTATCTTTATAAAGCTTATTCTACCCCTAGAAATTTGTCAATCCTCACTCGGGACTCGCAAATCATGATAAAAGGACTATCCGCTTTCAAAGAGAAAAAGGCTTAAAAACCAGCCTAAACATCCGTATTAATAATTTATGTAAAACAATATATAATTATTAATACTCGTAATATCATTCAGATAAAAGGAGAGAAAAAATGGTCATTATTGGAGAAAAAATTAACGGTACTATTCCTGATGTTCAGAAGGCTATAGAAGAGAGAAATGAAAATTTTATAAGAGATTTAGCAAGGAGACAGGTAGAGGCAGGAGCTGATTATATTGATGTGTGTGCAGGAACTACATCTGATGTTGAATTTGAAATTTTGAAATGGCTGATGGATATAGTTCAGGATACAATAGATAAGCCTTTATGTATTGACAGTCCCAACCCTGCCATAATTGAACAAGTGTTTAACTACGCACACCAGCCGGGAATAATTAACTCTGTATCAGGAGAGGGGAGCAAATGTGAAATAATTTATCCTCTTATCCAGGAAAGTCAGTGGCAGGTTATAGCTTTAACTTGCGATAGTAGAGGAATCCCTGCTGATGTGCAAACCAGAATAGATATCGCCAAATCGCTGGTGGAAAAAGCCCAGAAATATGACATTAAACCTGAGCAAATCTATATAGACCCTCTGGTAGTAGCGCTCGCTACTGACAACCAATCGGTACGAAAGTTTATTGAAACACTTAAGGCCATCAAACAATTATATCCAGATATCAAAACCACTTCAGGTCTCAGTAACATTTCTTTCGGAATGCCCTTGAGAAAAATAATTAATCATGCCTTTCTCACAGTTGCCATTTTTGCTGGAATGGATTCTGCAATTATGGATCCCTGTAACAAAGAAACGAGAACGGCACTCCTAGCCGCGGAGGCTATAGCAGGCAAAGATAAATACTGTAGAAATTTTCTAAATGCTTATCGAAGCGGTTTAATCGGTCCTTCCAAAGACCAATCATCTTTTAGCAGTGCACAATAAAAAATATGTTCTTTTACGGAAAGCTAACCTTTAAAAATTTCCTCTTCTACAATTAAGCACAATTTTCCACTAAATAATGAAGGGGGACATACCCCCTTCATTATTTAGTGTCATCGTCTACTACCCGGTAATCGGCATCAACTACATTTTCATCCTGAGTAGCTCCACCTGAACTACCAGTTTGGTCAGAAGTAGAAGTTTCAGATTGAGCAGCTTTTTGATAGAGCTCCTGTGCCATAGCGTGGGAAGCATTCTGCAAATCATCCATCTTTCTTCTGATATCAGCTATATCATCTTTATTCATAGCTTCCTTCAAAGCGTTGAGAGCACTCTCTACCTGAGATCTTACTCCAGAAGATAACTTATCTCCTGATTCTCTCAGATTTTTCTCCACAGTATAAACCAGGTTGTCAGCCTGATTGCGAACTTCAACTTCTTCTTGTCTGCGGCGGTCTTCTTCAGCATGAAGTTCCGCTTCCCTAATCATCCGGTCAATATCCTCTTTGGAAAGACCACTCGAAGCTTTAATGGTAATGGTCTGCTCTTTATTGGTAGCTAGATCCTTAGCTGAAACATGCAAAATACCATCAGCATCAATATCAAATTTTACTTCAATCTGAGGTACACCTCGTGGAGCAGGAGGAATACCAGTTAACTGGAACCGGCCCAGAGAAACGTTGTCCCGAGCCATGGGTCGTTCTCCCTGTAAGACATGAACTTCTACTGTGGTCTGGTTATCTGCAGCAGTGGTAAAAATCTGGCTTTTAGAAACAGGAATGGTAGTATTACGTTCAATTATTTTGGTGAAAACTCCTCCTAAAGTCTCAATACCTAAAGAAAGAGGAGTGACATCTAAGAGAAGCACGTCTTTGACTTCGCCTTTCAGCACTCCAGCTTGTATTGCTGCTCCTACTGCTACTACTTCATCAGGGTTAACTCCTCTCCGAGGTTCTTTTTTGAATATCCTCTCCACCACTTCTTGCACCTTAGGCATACGAGTCATACCACCCACTAAAACCACAGCATCAATATCCTCAGGCTTTAACCCAGCATCTTTTAAGGCTCGCTCGCAGGGTCCTATAGTTTTCTCAATCAGGTCCATAGTCAATTGTTCTAATTTAGCGCGAGTTAGAGTCATTACCAGGTGCTTAGGACCACTGGCATCAGCAGTGATGAAGGGTAAGTTTATTTCCGTCTGCAAAGCAGTGGAAAGCTCACATTTAGCTTTTTCTGCTGCTTCTTTTAATCTCTGAAGAGCCATCTGGTCTCCTCGCAAATCAATACCCTGATCCTTTCTAAACTCATCGATAATGTAGTCCATTACTCTTCGATCGAAGTCATCTCCGCCTAAGAAAGTGTCTCCAGAGGTAGACTTTACTTCAAACACTCCTTCTCCGATTTCCAGAATAGAGATATCAAAAGTTCCTCCACCTAAGTCATAAACAGCAATTACTTCTTCCTTGCCCTTACCTAAACCATAAGCCAGAGCAGCAGCAGTAGGTTCGTTAATAATCCTTTTTACATCCAGACCGGCGATTTTTCCTGCATCTTTGGTGGCCTGTCTCTGACTATCATTGAAGTAGGCAGGTACAGTTATCACTGCTTCAGTGATTTTTTCTCCTAAATATTCTTCTGCATCTTCTTTCATCTTCCGCAAAATCATAGCAGAAATCTCTGGAGAAGTATAAACTCGGTCCCCCACTTTTACACACACTTCACCATGTTCGCCAGGAACAATTTCATAAGGTAGAACTTTACGCGCCTTTTCTACCTCTGGATCATCATAGCGGCGTCCCATCAACCGCTTAATGGAATATATAGTATTTTTAGGGTTAGTTATAGCCTGTCTTTTAGCTAACTGCCCTATCAGTATTTCTCCATTTTTGGTAAAAGCTACCACCGAAGGAGTAAGACGAGACCCTTCTTTATTAGGAATAATTACTGGTTGTCCTCCTTCTAAGTATGCCATTACCGAGTTAGTAGTACCCAAATCTATACCAATTACTTTAGCCATTTTCTATCATCCTCCTCAGGCCATAAAATCTTTAGAAATTCTGTTTACTCTTACTTGAGCAGGACGTAAAACTTCGTCCTGATAAAGATAACCACGGCGTATCTCCTCTGCTATTTCATAATCATCATAATCAGGAAGAGATACCGTAGCAATTGCTTCATGATATTTAGGGTCAAACTTTTGCCCTTCGGTTTCGATGGGCTTAACGCCCTCTTTTTCCAAAATATTTAAAAACTTACAATAAATTAATTCTATTCCCTGAACTATAGCTTCATCTACCTCTCTAGCTTTTGCCTCCCGTATAGCTCTCTCCATATCATCCAGGATGGGCAAAAGCTCAAATATAAGGCCTCGATTAGCTTTTTTTACAAAATCCTGTCGAAAGAGAGTCTCTCTTTTGCGAAAATTATCAAAATCAGCCTTCAACCTTTTCAAATCATTAATATAATCTTTAATTATCTTTTCTTTTTCTTCTATTATTTTCTTTTGCTCTTCTATTAGAGAATGCAATTCTTCTATTTCAGAGAGACCACTTTCTTCCATCTCTCTATTTTTATTAATCTCTTCGGGCTCTTTAAGCATTTCTTTTTCTTCCGTCAAGATTGCTGCCCCCCTTTCTTCCACAAGGTTAAAATTTTACCTTCTTCGACCATCAAATTAAACCACCAATTAAAGCTTTTGTCAAGTAAGGTCAAAATTTTTTTCCTGGTTCGAACTATATCTTTTATGTACAGCTCATCACATCTGTTCTCTTATGATAAAATATAAGAAGGTAAAAGAAAATGGGAGAAATCAAAAACCCTCAGCCCGTAAAACTATTTATTGCTGTTCTTTATGAAGAAAGAAATATATTAGAAAATATTTTGCCCCAGATAGAAAAATACTGGGGAGAAATTGAGTGGATTAGCGAGGAAATTCCTTTCAATTATACCAGTTATTATCGGAACATTGGAGAAAACTTGAAAAGAGTATTTATAGTTTTTAAATCCTTAATCGACCCTGAAGAGTTAGCTGATATAAAAGTCATCACTAACGAAATAGAAAAAGCTACTAAAGAAGGAGAAAAAGAACGGAGAATCAATTTAGACCCCGGTTACTTCGACGGAGGGAAAATCGTGCTAGCCAGTACTAAAAATTTCTCTCACCGTGTTTATCTCCGGCAAGGCATATATGCTGAAGCTACTATTAAATGGGAAAAGGGAGATTTTCGGCCTTTTCCTTATACCTATCCCGACTACCAGAGTCCTGAGTACCGCCCCTCCCTTCAAAAAATCAGAGAACTTTATCAAAATTCTCTATGCCAAAAAGACGCCGATAATAGAAGCTAGACTGAAGAAGCTCTTCATGCGTTCCATCACCTTTAACCTCTCCGTCTTCAACGAGGATAATCCGGTCTAAATCTTTCACCATACTTAGAGAATGGGCTACTACTATCACTATTTTATCCTTCCCAACATTAGCGATGGTATCCAGAATATATCTTTCCGATTCCGGATCTAAGTTAGAAGTTGCTTCATCAAAAATCAAAATAGGGGGGTCTTTTAGTAAAGCCCGGGCAATGGCAATTCTCTGTTTTTGCCCTCCTGAGAAACGAGCTCCCCCTTCTCCCACTTCAGTGTCATAACCTTTTTCCAGATGAACAATAAATTCATGAGCATGAGCCCTCACAGAAGCAAGACGCACCTCTTCCAGAGTAGCATCTAAGTTTCCATAGAGAATGTTTTCCTTTATCGTGCCCCCTAAAACCAGGGTATCCTGTAACACTACCCCCATCAAATTTCTTAACGAAGAAAAGGTTAACTCTCGAATGTCAATACCGTCTATTTCTATACTCCCTTCCTCCGGGTCATAAAACCGGAGAAGCAAGTTAATTAAGGTAGTCTTCCCTGCCCCGCTATGCCCTACTATTCCCACTTTTTCTCCCTTTTTGATTTCCAGATTAAAGTTCTTCAATACTTTTTCTTCCTGGTAAGAAAAAGAAACATTTTTAAACCTTATTCCTTCCTGCAAAGAGGTTATTTCTTTTTCTCCTTCTTCCTCCCTGCCCCATAGAGGTAGGTCTAAAAAATCAAAAAGCCGCTCAGCAGAAGCTAAACTCTGTTGAAAAATTTGAAAACTGCTGGAAAAACGAGAAAGAGGAGACGCAGCAGTAACCAGATATCCTAAAAAAGCGATCAGCCCACCAGCAGTGAGATGACCCTGAATAACTTCTCTTCCACCATATAATAAAACAGCAATAACACCACAGGCAGAAACTAATTCCACAAGAGGAGTAAGCAGTGCTTTAGCCTGGGCTTGTTTCATAGCCAGAGCAAAATTTGCCTCATTCTCCATCTCAAATTTTTCAGTTTCATAATTACCTGTCATATAGGATTGAAAAACCTTCATACCTGCTACTGCTCTTTCTATTAAAGAAGTCAATGCCGCCACTCTTTTTTGCAGGAGATGAGAAACTCCTTTGATTCTCTTACCCAAGTAATCTACACTGAACCCCACCAGTGGTAGAACCGCCACTGAAAATAGAGCCAGCTTCCAGTGAATAAAGAATAACAAAATTATGGAGCCGGAAAAAATAAAGAAGTCCATAAATAGGTTGACGAAAGCGTTAGAAAAGAGATTCTGCAACATTGCCACATCATTAGTCAAGCGACTAACCACTTCTCCTGCGGGATTGTCCCGGAAAAAAGATGCAGGAAGAAAATAAAGATGCTGATAGAGTTCAGAACGCAGGCAAGTTATAGCTCGAAAACCAGAATAAGAAATCCATAAATTCTGAAGATAGGAAAATAATCCTTTAAAGAAAAAGAGAACCACCACTCCAAGGGAAATAAGGAGGAGAAGACGATTATCTTTGCCTACCAGAGCATTATCGATGGTCCCCTTGACTAACCAGGGAATGGCTAAATTAAATCCGGCTCCAAAAAGAGCCATCAAAAAAGCACCTATAACGTAATTCTTATAAGGGCGAAGATACCTCCAAATACGGTTAAAAGCACTATTTTGCTTTTCCATCCCACCATTCTCCAATCATCTCCGCTAGACGCGGAGACGCATTGCGGGGAAAGCGCTCTTCAGGGAAGTAAATTTCTGGCTCTTTATTCAACATCTCCTGAATTGCCTCCAGTACTTCCGATACAGATAGATTTCCCCTCAGCTCTTTCACCACTTCTTTATCCAAAAGCTCATTAGGGAGAGAAATCCACTTTCTCGTCCCAGCCATTTTTTTTACCACATTCCTCTTTATTATTTTACCCCAAAAAGGTATTTTTTCTAAGAGCAACATCGGACCTTCTAAGGGTATTTTTTCTAATCCCCAAAAAGGAAGAATAACTATACCTCTTTTCCCCCGGTAAGCAATTTCTAAGTTATTAGAACCGGGTATGGTAACTATTAAGTCAGCCTCGGCCATAAGAGAGGAGGTTTTACCAAAAAAGGGACTAAAGAAAGGAGGTATGGTTTTTAATTCTGGTATATCATTAAAATTATAGTGGTCAGGAAAACTTAGAGCCAAAGAGACTTCGGGATAAACTCTCTTAAGTTCTTTCCCCACTTGAAAGAAAAAAGGCAACAAATAGGGATAAAAAACTTTTTTACTACCAGGCAAAAAAAGGAAACGAGGAGAACCAGGAGGGAAAACAGAAGAAGGGAGAGTAGATATAGAGGAAAAAAGTAAATCCCCCAAAAATATTTTTCTATCAAAATCAAGTTTCTCAAAATCTCCCCAAAATCGAGCTAAGTATAAGTCTATCTTATTCAACCACTTAGAATAGCCACAATATACCCAGAGGGGAAAACCTGTTCTTCGTTTCAGTAAAACAGCATAAAACAAATCTCCTCCTAAATAAAGGATCAAACCAGGAGAAGAAAATTTTCCTTTTCTCAAACAAAAAGATACTGTCTCTCGAGGAGAAAATACTTTATCCACCAAGGGGTAATTTTTGACTACTTCTTCTTCTCGACCAGTACTAAATTGGCAGGGAGGAACATAAACCCATACTCGAGGAGGAGAAGGCTGCCGAGAAAGGTCACATAAAAGGGGATACAACCAATAATACACCTCCCCCGGACTATTCACGGTTATAAGTAACAAAGGACGGTCAGAGATATTCTTTCACCACCTGGACCACTTCTTCAAAAGGGTTTCCTCGATTTAACTTTTCTCTAATCTTTAAGGAGTTCTCCAGTGCCTTTTCCCGAGCTTGAGGATTATTTAATATTTTTTCTACTTCCTTTAGAAGACGGGAGGTAGAAAAGTCTTTCCCTATTAATTCTGGAGATATTTCTTTTCCCATCACAATATTGGGTAAACCTATAAGGGTTTTTCCCATTACCAACCGAGCTACAAGAAAAGTTAAGAGAGCCACCCGGTAAACTATAATCTGGGGAATTCCAGCCAGAGCTACTTCTAAAGTTACAGTCCCAGAAGAAGATATAGCTAAAGAACTACCCGATAAAACAGAGAGCAACTCTCTCCTGTTTTTTATAGTCACTGGAAAACCAGCCATTTCTTTTACTAAAATTTCTTGCGCTTCTTTTGAGGCAGCAATTGCAGTAAATTCCACTATTCCTTTACCTAGGAGAAGGGGAATAAATTCTTTAATCACTGCTAAATAATTAACAATTTCTCTTTTTCGGCTACCAGGTAAAAGGGCTATCTTCTTTTTCTCCTCCAGAGGAGAAAACCGGGCAGGAGGGATAAGGTGAGTGGCAGGATGCCCCACCCACTTTACTTTCGCTTTTCCTCCCTGGAAATAATCTACTTCCCAGGGGAAAATAGTCAATATCCAATCGGCATGCTGAGAAAGAAAGGAGGCTCTCTTTCTTCCCCAAGCCCATACTTGAGGAGGAACAAAATAAATCACAGGAATTTTATGCTCCTGACATAAAGAAGCCAGACGAAGATTAAACCCAGGATTATCAAGAAGCAAAACTACATCAGGATGTTCCTTCTCTATCACCTCTTGAGACAAAGTCCAAACTTTTTTCCATTCCCGGAGAGTAAATAATGCCTCCCACAAACCCACAGTGGAAAGGGAAACTGTGGGGTAAAGAAGTCGAGCACCAGCCTTCTGGCTTCTTTCTCCTCCCAGAGCTAAAAATTCTATTTCTTTGTTTCTCTGCCGGAGAAGGTAAATTATTTCCCCTCCATAGTAATCACCAGAGGCATCACCAATAGAAATAAAAAGTTTACTCATTCAATTAATTCCTATTACTCCCACTCCCCATTTTTCGGCTTCTTCTCCTATTTTTTCCCGGTCCAGAAGGAAAGTTTTCCCTGCCTCCAGAGCAATTATTCCTCCATTTTTAAGACACTGCACAGTCTTCTCCCCTATCGCCGGGATATCAATCAGAAAACTTTGCTGGCTGCGAGCCATTTTAACTACTACCACTTCTTTCCCCAGCGAAACTCCCCGTTTAATAGTCTCATCCGTACCTTCTGCTCCCTCTAAAGCCAACACTGCCCCCCGTTTTACTACCACAGTCTGCCCAATTTCTTCATCAGCCAAAAAACGGGCAATTCGAGCTCCATAGGAAATATCTTCCCATTCCTCTTGTGATGGGTCTCTGCCTGCAATCTTACCTGAGGGAGTGAGATACTCTTTCATAAAGAAAAGAGGAGAAATTATATCTACTTCTTCTTTCAATTTTTCTAAAGCAGCTTGTAAGAGAACTCCATCCCGTAATTTAGGAGCGGAAAACAACTTTTTAAATTCTTCTTGAAACCTATCTTCTTCAAAAATCAAATTTTTAGGAATTTTACCTGCCAAACATAGATGGGTTATTTTTTCCTCCCGAATAACTTTCAATATCTGAGTTAAAGATATACCATCTATCCACAGATCGGGTTTCAACTCTTCAGGAAGAGAAAAAGAAAGAGAACTTAAAACTAAAACTTCTTCTCCTTCTTTTTTGGCTTTTTCATAAATCAAAAGAGGAATATCACCCTCACCAGCTAGGAGAAGTATCCTCTTCATCACTATCTTTCCTCCCTTTTACCCACCGAGCAACCCCTCTTTTACTCTTTTCCCAAAAACCAACGATTTCCTCTACCAATTGAGGGTCAAAACTACTCCTTTTTAATTCCTGAAGAGCTTGAGAGCGAGGTAAATTATTATGATAAATCAAGCGATAAATCTGGTGAATTTCCTCTCTTTTATCTTTTTCTATTCCCCTTCTTTTCATCCCCACCACGTTCAAACCGAAAATACGAGCCGGGTGACCATCAGCTAAAGTATAAGGAGGAATATCCATAACTACTTTGGAAAGACCTCCTATCATAACTAACTTACCTAAACGAACAAACTGATGAACTCCTACCCAGCCACTCAAGGTGGCTAAATCTTCGACTTCCACATAACCAGCCAAGGCAGAACTATTAGCCATAGTAATTCCATTTCCTAAACGGCAATTATGAGCAATGTGACAGTAAGCCATTATTAAACAATCATCACCAATAGAAGTTATTTTCCCCTCTCCAGTAGCTCTATGAACAGTAACAAATTCTCGCAGAGTGGTCCTGTCCCCAATTACCACCTGAGTTTCTTCTCCTCGGTAAGATAGGTCTTGCGGAGGAGTACCAATCACTACATGATGACCAATATTGCAATAAGGACCAACCTTTACCTTACCCTCCATAACGGTAAAAGCACCAATTTTAGTGTGAGCACCAACTTTTATTTCCCCTTGTAAAATAGAATAAGGACCAATTTCTACCTCTTCTCCTATCTCAACTTCTTTCTCAATCTTAGCCGTAGGATCAATTTTCTTCACTACTTGCCTCCGTTATTCTTTTTACCATTTCTCGATTTAAAGCATGACCAGAGCGAATACCTATGAAACATCCCTTAACTCTCTTTCCTGTGAGCATTAAATCTCCCATTAAATCTAAAATCTTATGTCCCGCCGCTTCCCCGGGAAAGCGCAGAGGAATAGAGCTTTCCCCTTCTTCATTCAGAATAAAAGCTTTTTCCCTTATCCCCTTTCCCCATCCTTTTTGCAAAATCTCTGCCACCTCCCGGGAAAAAGCAAAAGTACGAGCAGAAAGAAGCTTATCAGAGTCATCATTCTCAGAAAATTCTAGAGCTTGAGAAAAATGACCATTCTCTCCCCCATCTAGAAAATACCATACTCGAAACTCCTCATCAGGAAAAGCAAAAAGATAATGACGATTTTCCCCTACTTTAATATTTTCCTTCACAATTAAATACTTCCGAGGAGATGATTGAATTTGAAAGCCAACTTTCCGAAAAACATTAAACCAGAAAATAGAACTTCCGTCTCCTCCCGGAAGTTCCTCACCTTCCACTACTGCCTCTAAATTATCTATCTCGCTACCCCAGCAAGCAGCCAGAAAGTGCTCCACTGTAGATATTTGTTTTTTCCCCTTCTTAAGTGTCGTGCAACGAGGAGTAACTTCTACATATTGTATAGCAGCAGGAATAATTGTTTCCCCGGCTCGAAAGAAAATACCACTATTTTCAGAAGCAGGGAAAAGAGTCACCCTTACCGGTTTTCCACTATGTAAGCCTACCCCTTCCACAGTGCAAGAAGAAGCCAGAGTTCTTTGCAAAACCACTGAACTCATTTTTCAACCTGTTTACTTACCATCTTCTCTAAATTTCTTACTTTTTCCCAGAGTTCAGGAAGTTTCCTAATTAGAGCCTTTTCTCTTAACTCTTTCTTATGTTCTTGGGCAGGAAAACCAGAAACAATGACACCATCAGGAATATTAGTTGTTACCACCGCTCGAGCAGCCATTTGCACTCCTTTACCCACTCGACGGTGGTCTATTATGCCACTTTGGGCTCCCATTACTACCTCGTCTCCTACTTCTGTGCTTCCTGCCACCCCTGACTGGGCCACTATCACCACATTTTTACCTATTTTCACGTTATGAGCAATCATAACCAGATCGTCAATTTTAGAACCAGCGCCGATTCTGGTTACCCCCAGAGCAGCTCTATCCACAGTAGAATTAGCACCTATTTCTACATCTTCTTCAATTACCACTTTTCCCACCTGAGGGATTTTATAATAACTATTCCCTACTTTCTCATAGCCAAAACCATCCGCCCCTATTACCACTCCACTATGAAGAATCACCCGGTCTCCAATCCAGCAATCTTCTCTTACCACTACTTGAGGGTAAAAAACACACTCTCTGCCTACCTGGGTGTTTTTTCCCAGGTAAACCTGAGAAAAAATAATACTATTATCTCCTACAGTTACCCCCTCTTCTATTACTGTAAAGGGACCCACTGAAACATTTGTACCCAAGAAGGCTTGAGGGTGGACAAAAGCTTGAGGGTGAACTCCCCTCTCCGGAAAATAGGAAGGGAAAAAGTAAGGAACTAACTTAGAAAAAGCGTAACGAGGATTATCCACCAGGATAATATTCTTATCTTTTAATTCTCTTTCCATTCCCGGCTTGGTTATCACTGCTTTAGAAGCCGAAGAGAGTACTTTTTCTAAATAAGGAGCATGATAAAAAAGAATTAAATCATTCTCCTCTGCCTCTCCTGGTTCTTTTATGCCTTTTACTTCCCAGTGGGGGTCACCTATTAAGCTTCCCCCCACTAACTTAGCAATTTCTTGTAATTTCAAAATTATCTATTTCTCCGGAGTAGCAGTCATATTTTTGATTTCTTCTATCACCTGATCAGTGATGTCTAATCCCCCATAGAGAACAATGGGCATTTCCATCAGTTCGCTCTGAGAAACAGGTATACGCAATTCACTCCGGACGACCAGGGTAAGTTTTTGAGATTCAGCTACTTTTTTAATTGCTGCAATTACATCACCATATCTCTGGTTCACTAAATCCTGCCGTTCCTTCAAGAGCTGGTCTCTAACCGGAGCCCATTCAGCGTTCATTTCTTCTTCTAATTTCTGCACCTCTTCCATTGTTTTACCTTTTCCTTTTTCATTCAATTCGGTTTGCCTTTTCTGCATCTCTTCCCGGAGTCTATTCTCAGCATCTAATATCTTCTGAGTATTAGGATGAGCATCAAGAACTTTATTGAGATCTACTAAGCCTACCGCAGGTTCTGCTGCCCAACTAGGAATAGCAATCATCAAAATCATTACTGCCATCAAAGTTAACCCGACCAAAAAACTACTTCTTCTCATTATTCTTCTTCCTTTCTATGATGTTTTAAATTTTCTTAAAAAGTCTGCCCGATACTGAAGTAGGTTTGTCCGCCAGATTCTCCAATCCCATAATCCAGCCGCACTGGCCCAATAGGAGTATCAAATCTCACCCCTACTCCATAACCAATTTTAATATCATCCCAGCGTATACCCTGAGAAAGAGGCCAGGCATTCCCTGTATCACCAAAAAAGACCAGTTGAGTCCCTTCCGAAACTTCCCAGCGGTACTCCAGATTAAAAACCAACATCTTGTCTCCTTCAAACTCGAACAAATCATAACCTCGCAGAGTATTAACTCCTCCTACGGAAAATTTCTCGTAACTGGGTAACTCTGTATCAGCTATACCCCCTAAAAAGCGCAAAGCTAAAACTGTATTTTCTCCCGTCTCAATATAATTTCTCAAATCTAAAGTATACTTATTATAATTATGTTCACCACCCAAGAACCTCCCTGCTAATTCTGCCTGCAACGTTCCATACCAACCTCCATGAGGGTTATCCAATACATCTCGAGTATCATAAAACACTATGGGAGTTAAAGAATTGGTTTTTCCTCCCCCATCGGGAGGATTACCCTCTAAAACATTAATGTCTATATCTTCAGATTTATAGCGCAGTCGCCATCCCCAATCTTCTTTTATTTTACCTCCTAAAGTAATATATCCTCCTATTCTTTCTTCCTCATATTTACCAACCACTTCATGGTTTACCCACTCTTTTTTCTCTTCTATCTGGTCATAGATAGCCAGATTGAAATAAATGGGCTCTTCAAAAAGCCAGGGCTCTTCAAATAAGAGACGGTAAAGAGTCCGGGCACCGAATTCATACCTTAACTCTGCCCTCTGCGCATTGCCTCCTAAATTAGACTCCTGATAACGAACATAGCCTAACCAGCCTTTTTCACTGTTATATCCCACTCCCAATCCTGCCTCACCAGTTAATTTTTCTTTCACCTGAACTTTCACCACTACATGGTCCCGGTCACTGCCCGGCTCCAATTTCATAGATACATTCTCAAAAAGGCCCAGATTATAAATAGTTCTCAAATTCTCCTGAATTTTAGCAAAGTCAAAAACCATGGGAAGCTCAAAGGTCAATTCTCGACGTAAAACGTGTTCTTTTGTTTTTTCTAAACCTTCAAACTCCACCGCTTCTACCATCCCTTCTTTAATAGTAAAGCTTATAACCCCTTCTTCGCTGAAATTGATTTCTTCTACTGCTGTAATTAAAAAACCATTATCACTATAAAGAGCTTTTATACGCTCTAAGTCATGTTGAAATATCTTCCAGTTCATAATCTGGCCTAGAGATAAAATCATAACTTTTCTGATTTCATCATAACTCAAGGCTGTGTTACCAGAAATGCGAATTTCCTTAACTGGGGGAAACTCTTGCACTTTAAAAATTAGCTCTATGCCATCAGGATACTGCTTGGTTTCTACCCACACTTTAGAGAAATATCCCAGATCATAAATAGCCTGAACGTCTGCCTGCACTTTTTCGGGATTATAAGGTTCCAGAAGAGAAGTAGATACAGCGGATAAAATCAATTGATCATTAATAGCCTCGTTTCCTTCTACCCGGATAGCCACCACTGGTGGAGAAACAGTTTGAGCATAAACCATTCCTCCCATTCCCAGTACTACCAGAAATACTAACCCCCCTAGTAATTTTTTAATTTTTTTCTGAACCAATTCACAACCCTCCCACATTGTCAAAATTTAGTGTTAAATTCCAACATCCAGTTAATTTCTCCTTCAGTATCTCCTTCCATTTTCAGAGACCATTCCTTATCAAAGTTTATCTTGAAATTCCAAGAAGAATTTCCCTCACCACTCAAATCTTGAGTATAACCTATAAAGCAATTTTCACCAATACTTTTCTCCCATCTTAAACCATAAAAATCAGAATCATCTGAACTGGAAAATTTTATCTCTAATCCATCAAAAAATCTACTCCTAGAGAAAAAATTCCCTCCCAGTAAAGATTGCCCTATTTTCCAGAGAAGAGATTGCCAGTCAAGGTTATTCAGAGAAAGATAGGCATCTTTTCCCCCCAAAAAGAGCAAAGAAAGAATTTCCTCCTCTTTAAGGAAGGGTTCCGATTTTAAAGTTAACTTATAACTATCCATGAGACCTGTAGCTTCCAGGAAGATATGATATCCTCCCACCTCTTCCTCTCCTTGCAAACTTATTTGAGGGTTAAGCCCATAAAGGGGACTAAAAGTTATATACCCTTTAAGGGGAATTTTTCTTCCCATTAAATTATAGACTCCTTCTACCACTTCTAACTTACCTTCCCCGTTTATTTTCCCATTCTCTTCCCGGATTTTGAGCTTCCCTTCCATTTCCAGATCTAAAAAGCGAGTTTTTACTCTCACTTTATTACCAGTAGAAAGGGTAAGTTCCAGAGAAAGTGGCAATTCTTCTAATTTATCTTCCAGCTGAGAAAGAAGAAAAGAGTAATCCCCGGTATCCTCTCCTTTGGTAAAATCTCCCCACCCATCGAAAATTTTTGCTTCTCCCTGGAGGCTTATTTTCTCATCACAGTATTGGAGTACAATATCGCTCTCAATTCTGGAGAGCCCTATATTCTCCCCTGGTATTTCTAATTTTCCCCCTCCTGAAAGATGAACTTCAGACTCCTCTCGAGAAATAACTCCCTTTACTGCCCAATCAAGACCGGCAATGTGTAAGTTTCCACTCTTGAGCTGAACCTCTTCTCCCTTTATTATTCCTTGCACCCCGCTAAAACTAGCATACTTCTTACCTCCTTGCCAAATTTCACCCTCTCCTTTCACTTCTCCTTGCCAGAGAGGTTTTTCCTCATCACCAGAAAGAGAAATATTGGCTTCTCCCCTCAATTGTAGCACCCCATAAGGAATAGAAAAGGAGCGACCTACTTTCCCTTCTATTTCTCCAGCCAGAGTTTTTGTCTTTCCTCCCCATTTTAAACTTCCCCCTATTTCTAAACCCCCTTCCAATTCCTGGAAAGATAACTTATTAATAACTAAATCTTCTCCATCATAGTTTCCTTCCACTTTTCCCCGAAAATGAAAATCCTGTACTGCGAAAGAGAAATCCTCAGAGTGGAAAAACCACAGGTTATTTTGGGTATCCAAGTTAATCACTATATCAGTCATTCCCGAAACAGGATAAGAGGAAACTTTCCTCATTAGTTGCTCCAAATTTATCCCCCTCACCTCTATTGTTCCCTCTTCAAGAAGATAAGGGTTTAAATAGTCAGCAAGAAGTGGGCTCTCACCTTTTTGAGGAAGAGGAACATCACCCCGAAGCAAAAGATGAAAATAATCTCCCCAGGGTTCTCCTTGCCAGAAAAAATTCTTACCCTCTCCTTCCAGAAGAAAAGCAACTTTTTCCCAGGGACCGGAGAGATAAAGAAAAACCCTTTCCAGATGCCCTTCTAGACCCTGATAAGAAGGTATTTCCAGATTTCGAATTTCTCCCTGAAGATTAACTTCCCGATAAGGATTAACTTTACCTTTTAAAGAAAGGTAACCTCCCCCCCAATCACAGGAAAAATCTTCTACCTCTATTTCCCCATTTTCTACTTTTCCCACCAAAGAGAGCTTCTCACCCTTTATTTTCCCTATTTCCCAGGAAGAAGAAAAAAGGGACAAAAGCAAGTCTTTCCCCTTTACTTTTATATCACCTCCCAATGCTAACTCTATTTTTTCATCTTCCAGAGAATAAGAAACAGGATAATCTTTTACCCCTATTTTCCCTTCCCAATTGTCTTCCCTTTTTTCAAAATCTCCAGAGATTACTCCCTTCCCTTGCCGAAGACATAAGTCGTGAATAAGCAGAGCATCAGGAGAAAAGTCGACCTCTCCTTTTTCTATGCTTCCTAACCGCCAATCTTCCCAGAAGGCTTCTCCCTCTTTCAGAGAGAGAAAAATTAACCCATCTTCTCTTCTTTCCCATTCTCCAGAAATCCAACCTTTCAGGGGAAAATCCGTTCCCTCTATCAGTTGCTCTATTGGTATTCCCTGAAAATTACCCTGGAGAGAAAAGCGGTCCTTGAAACCTCGTCCAGATAATATTATTTTTCCCTCTCCCCAGCTCCCCTCACCCTGCAACACTATTTCTCCATCTTTTCCTGCTTCTATATCTACCCGGGGTTCATTCACCAAAAAATCATTCCACTGGAGATAACCACCCTTCCAGGTTAAATGAGCTTTCCATTCTTGCTCCTCTTCGTTTATTATCCCTTGAAAAACTCCCTCTCCTTTCAACTCTGGAGAGATATCAAATTTCACCGCAGTAGCAGGTATAGTAATTACAGCTTCCCCTTCTTTCCACGAAGCCTGGGCCTGGATTTCCTCTTCTACCGTCACCCCGTAAAAAGTAAGCCCCGGCTCAATATTAAAAGCTAAAACTTCCTCTTGAGAGGAGGAAACCTCACCTTTTATATTTGCCCTCTCTCCCCGGATAGAAAATTTCCCTTTCCAGAGAGAAGATGAGCTATCTTTATTCATTTCTACATCTAAAAAATGTTTTTCTTCCCCCAGATAAACTTCACCCTTTCCCTCCAGGGGAAAAAGATGATTGTTTATTTTTCCCTCTCCCCGAAAAAGGAGTTTTGTTTTTTCTCCCTCCCATAATTCCAGAAAAGAAAGAATTACATCTTCCCCGGTAAAAGAAAGAACCGTTTCGAAACTTAAAGTCCGGGGGGAAGAAATTTTCCCCTCTACCTTGCCATCTTTCATATTCCAGTACACTTCTCCCTGAAAAGGCAAGTTATTCTGTATCAGGCTAAAATTAAGAGATAAACTCTCCCTTTCCTGAAAAACACCCTCTACTTTTCCAGAGGGAAAAAGAGCTTCAAAAGATAATTTACCTTCTCTATCTTTCTTCAAATGAACCTCATTTCCGGAAAACTGAGAAAATTTTATTTTTTTGATTTTTATCTCCCCTGGAGGAAGAAAAGGGAGAGAAAGAAAAGGTAATTTTTGAAGAAAATTCTCAGAAGAAAATGCTTCTACTTCTTCCACTGATAAACGAAAGGCTTCCTCAGAAGATGAAGTATCAAATAAAGAACGCCAGTTCCACTGCAAAACAATTCGGGGAGTGAAAAAAGAAAAATCCTTCCCTTTCACCCTTACTTCCCATAACTGAAGTCGGTTAGGGAAACGAAAATCAAAACTTCCAATATTTATTTTGCTTCCTGTTGTTTTCTCTAACTCAGAAATAATCCGGGTAGTAAAGTAGCCAGTTATCCTTCTCTGGCCATAAGACCAGATAAGACCGAAAGTTAAAAAAAAACCAAGCCCAGGAGAACCCACTTTTTCAACTTATCTAAGCCACACTTCCTGAGAAACACTTCCTTCTAAAATTAAGGGAAGATTTACCCACTGGGTGAAGTAATCTCTCTTATTTTGTGAGGAAGGACCCGCTTTGCTGAATATTTCTACTGTTAACCCTTCGCTATGAAGGCTATCCAGCTGCTTCTGTAAGTAATCATAAAGAGAAGGGGAAAAGATTACCTCTTCTTTACTGGTTTCTAATTTCAGGTTACCGTTGCTTTTACCTCTAACACTGATTTCTGCTGTACCGGGCAAGAAATCTGCTGGTACCAGAAAAGAAAAGCTAACCTCTCTTTCTCCTTCCCGCCAGAGAAATAAATTTATTTTCCCCTCTATTTCTTTATCCCGCTCAATAACCTTAGAGAGATCCAAAGAGGTAAGCCAGGCACGCTGAATGCCGGAAGTTACGTCTATTTCCATCTCTATCCTGTCCAAACTGAGCTCTCGACAAGGATTACCCAGAATAGTTTTGAATACCTCTCCTGAACCGCTGGAGGTAGTACTGGCAATATCTGTATCGCTTATCCAGAAAAACTCTTCCTGCCAAGAAAAATCTTCTCCTTCTAAGTTGAACTTTACATTTGCACTGCCAGGTATTTGAGAGTCTATACTCCGGTCTATAGCATCTAAAACCAGCTCGGGTAGCATATCTATCAAAATATCTTCATCTCTCACTACTTCAAAACTATATTCTCTTTCCTCCCCACCTTCATTTCTAACCTTAATTACAACTTCGCTCACCTCAGGCATTATTCCTATCCTGCCTGCTACTCCAGCACTCCGGTCCTGGTCAATCACTCCCATCTCTTTTATCACCTTTCCCACCTTAAAAGGAAGGTTCGTTCCTTGTAAACTGAAGTTCACATAAACCGAGGAAAGAAAATAATTGGCCTTCCCCCGATGCAAAAAGGGATGCCCTAAAGCTAATATCCGGTCTCCATCACGTAAGGTAAGAGTCCCGATACTCATTACCTCAGCATCTCCTTTCACTAATTGAATCCCGATAGCACTTCCAGGTTGCAAGGAATCACCCTCGGAATTTTCTTTCCTACCCCACAAAAGTTGAGGAACGCTAAAAATTTCTTTTAAAGAGAATCGTTCTCTCAACTTGTTAGCCACCCTCTCAGTGGCTCTCTTCCCCAAACCCGAAACAAAAACAGTAGACTCAGGAGTAAGAAGAGAAGAAGGAGAAAGAATTTCTTCCTCCTGAATAGTTTCTTCCTCCCATAAAGAGAGCATAGCTTCTATAGGTGTCACCACACCCACCAAGTTATCTTTGGTCTCCCAGCTATAAGAAAGAGCTCCAGCTATCTTACCCCGGATAAAAACCGGAGAACCACTCATTCCCGCCGATATTCCACCCATTTCCTTAAGTTTCTTATCCGTTACTTTAACCACAAAATAGCTTTCTTCTACTTTTTTCCCTTCTACTACATCCATTACTTCTAATTGAAAATCTTCAACTTCGGTACCATAGAAAACAGTTTTCCCTACCGCCTCCATGCCTCTTTTAATGTGAGAAAAGGGGAAATAAGAAATAGAGGCACTTTCTCCCGGTAAAGGTAATCCCAGAAGAAAACAGATTAAAATCAGAATAAACCAGCATTGTTTCTTAGACTGACCAATCAACCCTGGCTACTTCTCCCTTTTCGTATAAAGGAATCCATCTCTTAACAATTTTAAATAATCTAATACCTTACCTGCTCCCAGAGCCACACAGGAAATGGGGTCTTCTGCCACATATACTGGGGTGCTCAAGGCTTTAGCTAACATTTCATCTATCCCTCGCAGTAGTGATCCTCCTCCGGTTAAGCAAATACCTCTTTCTCCAATATCAGCAGCTAATTCAGGAGGGGTTTTTTCCAACACTGACCGAGCTGCTTCTACTATGGAAGAAAGCTGTTCACTCAAACATTTATATATTTCTGAAGAAGTGAGAGCAATCTCCTTAGGTAAACCGGAAACTAAATCCCGGCCCTTAACTTTGAGGACCTTTTCTTCTTTAGGGGGAATTGCCCAACCAATTTCAATTTTAATAACTTCTGCCGTTTTTTCTCCTATCAGGAGGTTAAATTTCTTCCGCAGATGTTTAGTTATAGCCTCATCTAATTGGTCTCCAGCCACCCTTACTGACTGGCTAGCCACCACCCCTCCTAAGGAAAGAACAGCAATATCAGTAGTACCTCCACCAATGTCAATGACCATACTCCCGGAAGGACCAGTGATATCTATACCCGCACCTAAAGCAGCAGCCATAGGCTCTTCTATAAGATAAGCTTTCCTTGCTCCTGCCCGATAGGCAGCATCTAATACGGCTCTTTTCTCTACTCCCGTTCCTCCTGAAGGAATACACACTACTACATCAGGTTTAAAGAGACTCTTGCCACACACCTGTTGAATGAAATAAGTTAGCATCCTCCGGGTAACTTCATAATCACTGATTACTCCTTCCCGAAGAGGACGATGAGCTACTATATATTCAGGAGTTTTACCGATCATTTCCCAGGCTTCTCTACCGATAGCCAGAATCTCGTTAGTATTTTTGGATATGGCTACCACCGACGGTTCATTCAAAACTATACCTTTTCCGTAAACGTAAATCAAAGTGGTAGCAGTACCCAGGTCTATCCCCAATCTCTTACTCCACATAAATAATTCCTCCCGTTTTATTCATCATACCTGTCTATAGAAGCTCCTAAAGAGCGAAGTTTGATTTCTAAATTTTCATAACCCCGGTCGATATGCAAAACTCCATACACTTCAGTTTCTCCTTCAGCAGCTAAACCAGCCAGAACCAAGGCCGCTCCAGCTCGAAGGTCAGGAGCAGTAACTTGAGTTCCAGCTAATTTTTCCACTCCAGTAACCACCGCGCTTCTTCCTTCTACTCGAATTCTAGCTCCCATTCTCTCCAACTCTCCCACATGAGCAAAACGGCTCTCAAAAACCGTTTCAGTAATCACACTTACCCCTTCAGCTAAAGAAAGAAGAGCCATAAACTGGGCTTGCATATCGGTAGGGAAACCAGGATAAGGCATAGTTTTAATGTTAGCAGCTTTAGGCCTACTATCTAAGGCCACAAAGATACTATCTTCTCCCTTTCTCTCTACCACTGCCCCAATTTCTTCTAATTTAGTAATTACTGAACGAAGAGAAGAATATTCTACCCCTTTTATTTCTATGTTACCTCTGGTGATAGCTGCCGCCACACAAAAAGTACCCGCTTCAATTCTATCATTAATAATAGTATATTCACATCCATGCAAATTTTTAGTACCTCTCACTACTATAGTATCAGTACCTGCTCCTTCAATTTCTGCTCCCATCAAAGAAATAAAATTAGCCAGATCCACCACTTCCGGTTCACAGGCTGCGTTAGATATAACCGTTTCTCCCTCAATAGTAGCAGCCAGCATCATGATGTTTTCTGTTGCTCCCACACTGGGAAAATCGAAGTAAACTTCTCCTTCATGAAGCTGGGAAGCCCAGGCTTCTATATAACCGGAATGCATAGATATTTCTACTCCTAAATGGCTAAAACCTTTAAGATGAAGGTCAATGGGACGAGAACCAATAGCACATCCTCCTGGAAGAGGAACCTGAGCCCGACCATGACGGGCAATAAGAGGACCGGTTACCAGAAAAGAAGCTCTCATCTTACGAATCAACTCATAGGGAGCTTCACTGATATCATATAAGGTAGGGAAAATCTGGTAGGCATATTCTCCTACCTTTTCTACTTTAGACCCTAAACTCTCCAGAACCGAAAGCATGGTTTTTACATCCAAAAGATTAGGAACGTTTCTAATTAAAGAAGGAGAATCAGCTAATAAAGTTGCTGCTAAAATAGGTAAGGCAGCATTTTTAGCTCCTCCTATCCGTACTTCCCCGTGCAAAGGTTTTGAACCCCGGATTACAAACTTACTCAACTGTTTTCTCTCTTTCTACCTCTCATATAATCAGTGAAAGCACCACACCGGTACCTGCACTATTATAATCGATTTTTCTGACATCTACATCCCGGTTTCTAAAAAATCCCTTCAAAACATCAAGAAACGCTAGAAGAAACTTCCCGGGTAGAAAATTCAAATTCTATTTTTCCTTCCTTCTGAAGAACGAGATAAGCAGAGAATTTTTTACCTTTACGAGACTTAAAACCGTAAAGCTTACTAGTTCTACCCGTAGTAAGTAATTTCTGAGCCTCCTGACGGTTAATAAATCTTCCCGCTATCTTTTTCCAGATGGTAAATGGGCAACCCTCTTTCCATCGGGAACAACTGAAGGATTTGCGATTTTCATAAACCGGAGCTCCACAGAGGGGACAATTCCCGACAGGTAAAGACATCCTTTCTCTTTCCCCCTGGTCTTCCATGTTTTTAACTTTTTCTACCATCTCCACGGTTAATTTTTTTATCTCTTTCATAAAAGTATCCCGAGAAAATTCCCCTTTTTCAATCTGATTGAGCTTCTTTTCCCATTCCCCGGTAAGCTGGGGAGACGATAATTCAGGAACCGGTATATTTTCTATAAGGTTTATTAGCTCTTTCCCTTTAGGAGTAGGTATAAGAGTTTTACCATTTCTTTCCACATAACCTACTTCTATTAGCCGCTCAATTATGGCTGCTCGAGTGGCTGGAGTACCAATACCACTATCTTTTAATATTTCCTGGAGTTCTTCATCCTCTACAAAGCGGCCTGCTCCCTCCATAGCCGATAAAAGAGTAGCCTCAGTGTAGCGAGGAGGAGCTTTGGTTTCCTTTTCTTCTATCCAGACTTTTTGAGTTTTTACTGCAGTTCCCTTCTTAACTGCAGGTAAAAACTCTTCTCCTTCTTCTTTTCCATAAATTGCTCTCCAGCCTGCTTCCAGAAGAACTTTAGATTTACTGACAAATTTTTCACCCTCTACCACGGTTTTGATACTGCGGTGAACCCAGACTGCCTCGGGATAAAAAGAAGCGATAAATCTTTTCACAATTAGATCCATGATTTTTTTATCATTTTCGCTCAAACTTTCCCAGTCAATTTTCTCTCCAGTAGGGATAATGGCATGATGGTCGGAAACTTTGCTTCCATCAAATACTCTTCTATCCTTTAAGGCTTTCTCAGGTGATAAATCTTCTCTTACCCATTCTGCAAAACCGCATCCTGCTAACATATGCCAGCTTTTTTCTACCTGAGAAATTAAATCAGGAGAGAGATAACGAGAGTTGGTGCGAGGATAAGTTATCAATTTATGACGCTCATAAAGTCTCTGAGCGCTATCCAGAGTACGTTTAGCCGAATAGCCAAAAAGTTTATTGGCATCTCTCTGCAATTCAGTAAGGTCATATAAAAGAGGATGAGGCTCTTTAACTTGATGTTCTTTGTATTCAGTTACTTTTCCGTCTCGGTCTTTAACTTTATCTACTATTGATTGGGCCTTTTCTTTTTCCCACACCCGGTCTTCTTTGTTTTCCCATTTCCCCCGATAAGAACCAGAGGGGGAAGAAAATTCAGCAAATATTTCCCAGTAAGGAACAGGAACAAAATTCTCTATTTCCCTTTCTCTCTCCACCAGAATAGCTAAAGTAGGAGTTTGCACTCTTCCCACAGAAAGCAGAGTTTTATAGCGAGCAGTAAATACCCGCGTGCCATTGATACCCACTAACCAATCTCCTTCGGAACGACATTTAGCTGCCTGAGCTAAAAGTTCATAGGTATTTCCCGGTTTAAGACGAGAAAAAGCTTCTTTTATGGCCTCTTGAGTCATAGAAGAAAGCCAGAGGCGATAAACTGGTTTGCGACCGGCCAAAAATTCGTAAATATAGCGGAAGATTAACTCTCCCTCTCTACCTGCATCACAAGCATTCACTACCACTTCTACTTCTTTAGAATCAATGAGCTTTTCAATAACTTTTAATCTTTCTTCTGCTCCTTCTATGGCTTTCAGCTTAAACTCATCTGGCACAACAGGCAAAAGGGCAAGACGCCACATTTTTAGCTTTTTATCATAATCTTCTGGTTCAGCTAAAGTTACTAAATGCCCAACTGCCCAGGTAACAATATAATCTTCATTCTCCCAGTATTCTTTCTTTTTCTGCATTTTACCCAGAGCACGGGCTATATCCTGAGCTACACTGGGCTTTTCAGTAATAATTAGCTGTTTACCCATAACATTCACATCCTTTACTCAATTTTTTCTTTTCCTCCTGTAGGTCTACGATGAGGAGTATAAGGAGTAGGAACATACTCTACTGAAGGTCGCTGCTGCTGAGGCTGAGGGTAAAGGTCCATAAGCTGGTAAATTTCATCTGGTAAACCCTCTTTCGCCGGAAGACCCAATTCTTGTGCCATCTCTAAAGTAATGGGAAAATCGTGAGTCCATCGACCCTCGGATAAAATAGTGGCTAATTCCTGAGCTTTATCTTGGGGAAGATGTTCATCAACTAAATCTAAAACCACCTGGTAAACCTGATTAATAGCTTTACGAGCAATATCACCTAAAATCAGGGTCTGGTCATCCCGGTTAGGATTAGGCTCTTCCAGAGCTTTTAAAATTGAGGCAGCCGGATATTGAGCCTGAGCTGTACCTATTTGAGGGTCAACAGGTCCTAAAACAGCATTGGGATCCATAATTATTTCATCTGCTGCTAGAGCAATAAGTGTTCCTCCTGACATAGCATAATGAGGAATAAACACGGTAACTTTAGCCGGGTGTCTTTTTATAGCACAGGCAATCTGCTGAGCAGCGAGCACCAATCCCCCTGGAGTGTGGAGAATCAAATCAATGGGCATATCCTTAGGGGTGAGATGAATAGCCCGTAAGATTTTTTCTGAATCCTCAATATTAATATAGCGTGCTATAGGTAAACCTAAAAAACTAACTGATTCTTGTCTGTGAATCATGGCAATTACTCGTGACCTTCTTTTTCTCTCCAGACTCTTAATCGCTGCCATTCTCTGCTGCTCAATAATATTTCTTTGTAAAACAGGTAAGTAAACGCTAAAAATGAGGAGAAGAAAAATTATATTCCAGAACATTTTTAAAAACCTCCTTAATGTCAATATTCATTATATAAAGCAAGATTACGATATTTTATTTTCCCCTCTTCAAAAATATCTCCCCCTTGAGCATCATAAGCTACCAAAAGGGGAAGCTGCTCCACTTTCAAGCGCAAAAGAGCTTGAGCTCCCAAATCTTCGTAAGCCAGTACTTCTTTTTCTATTACAAAAGTAGAAAGATAAGCTCCTGCCCCTCCACAAGCCAATAAATAGATGGCCCCATATTTTTCTAAAAGTTTTTTAACTTCCTCTCCCCTTTCCCCCTTACCAATGGTAGCTCGTAGCCCTTTTTGCAGAAAGTATTCCAGATATTTGTCCATCCGGCTACTGGTGGTAGGCCCAATCGACCCTATTATTTCCCCCCGACGAGCAGGGGTGGGACCAGCGTAATAAATAACCGACCCTGAAAGAGAAAAAGGAAGTTCTTTACCTTTTTCCAGGTCCTCTATCAGGCATTGATGAGTTAAATCTCGAGCCACATAAATAACACCACTCAAGTAAACCTTATCACCGGCCCGCAAAAATTTAATCTCTTCCACCGAAAGAGGAGTTTTTAAAATCACTTCCTTCCTTTCTGCCATTTATCTCACCACTTCAAGGTTTTCTGACGAAAAACGTGACAATTACACACTAAACCCACTGGAAAACTGGCTATATGACAGGGATAAGTTTCTATTCTAACTTCGAGACAGGTAGTTTTCCCTCCTACTCCTTGAGGACCGATCCCTAGACGGTTAATATCTTCTCGCCATTTTTCTTCTAATTCCTGATAGCGAGGGTCAGGATTAACTTCTCCCAGAGGACGAGATAGAGCTCGAGAAGCAAGATAGAGAGCGTAAGGAGCATTACCTCCTATTCCTACTCCTACAATAAGAGGAGGACAAGCCTGTCCTCCCTTTCTATCCAGTTCCCTGAGGATAAACTTCTCTACCTCTTCTGGCTTACTACCCGGCTCTAAAATTCCCAGAGAGCTTATGTTATCACACCCTCCACCTTTAACCAGAAGGTCGATACGAAGTTTATCCCCTTCTTGAAGCTCAAAAAAATAGACTCCTGGGGTATTATCTCCAGTATTTTTACCAAAGAAAGGGTCAGATATTATGGACTTTCGAAAATAATTATCCTTATAAGCCCTTCTTATAGCCTCATCCAGTGCCTGACGTAAACTGCCTCCTTTAATTCTTACTTCTTCCCCTTTTTCCACTTTGGCCATTACCATACCCGTATCCTGACAGAGAGGAAGATGTCGCTCTTCTGCTACCACGTAATTTTCCATCACCTGAGATAACATTTCTCGAGCTAAATCATTATCTTCAGTAGCTAAAGCTTTTAGCATTTTCTCCCTAAGTAGTTCAGGACTGATGATATTCAGCTCCTCCAGTGCTTTTTGTACCTGTTGAACTATCTCTTGAAATTCTAACTCCTTCATGCTCTACTTCCTCTTCGCAGCTTAATTTTAAAACCCCGGAGACTCCGTTCTAATCCTTTACTCTACCATCGGTAGTGAACTTCTTTTTTAATATATTTATCGTAAATCTCTGATATTTTCTCCATAACCTCTTCCTGAAGAGGAGAAAGCTCCGAGACTTGAGAATTTTCCCGGGCTTGCTCTGGATTTTTAGCTCCAGGAATAACTGTAGCAACTTCAGGAAACATGAGAATCCACTTAAGAGCAAACTGAGCCATGGTAAAGCCATCGGGCTTAATTTTTTTCAGTTCTTCTACCGCCGCTAAACCTTTATCCATATCTACTCCAGCAAAAGTTTCTCCCCGGTCAAAAGATTGACCAAAACGGTTAAAATTACGGTGGTCATCGGGAGGAAATTGGGTATCTTTAGTTATTTTCCCGGTTAAAAGCCCGCTGGCTAAAGGAACTCGAGCTATAACTGCTACTCTTTTTTCCCGACACTGGCGAAAGAAAAGCTCTGCTGGCCGTTGACGAAACATGTTAAAAATGATTTGCACACTCCGCACTCCCGGGTAATCGAGAGCTTTAAGCCCCTCTTCTACCTTTTCTACACTCACTCCATAATAGCGGATTTTACCTGTTTTAACCATTTCGTCCAGTATATCAAAAACTTCAGGGTTATAATAAACTTCAGTAGGGGGGCAATGGAGCTGCAAAAGGTCTATAGTTTCTACGCCTAAGTTGGAGAGACTTCTATCCACAAAAGCATTCAAATTTTCCCGATTATAGCCTGAAGCAAGGTGAGGAGAAAGTCTCCTACCCGCTTTAGTGGCTACGTATACTCTTTCTTTGCGCTCTTTTAAAACTCGAGCAATAAGTTGCTCACTTCTTCCATCCCCGTAAACATCTGCAGTATCAATAAAGTTGACTCCCTGGTCTATAGCAGTGTGCAATGCTTTAATAGCTTCTTCCTCTTCTACTTTTCCCCATCCACCTCCAATAGCCCAGGAGCCAAAACCAATTTCACTCGCTGCCCAACCAGTTCGACCAAAAACCCGATAATTCAAAATTCTCCCTCCCCCATCGCTTTTTAGAAATTATAACCGAAAGCAAGTCAGAACAAAGTAAATTAATCTATAAACAAAAAGTAAAAGAATAAAAGATGTTAAAAATTCCCGATCGGCCAAAACTCACTAAATATTTCATAAAATAACTCTATTCCAGAGAGGGGCAATTGCTCCTCTCTGGAAAATCTATAATCCTGGATTGGCCGTTTCGTTTACTCTTCCAAAACACCAATAGCTTGAGGCTCCCGGATGAGAGGAACCATACTCTCAGAAATGTTGAAAACCAAATTTTCTTCCTCGGGTCCGATAAACCCTACAGTCATATCCTGACCCACCACTAAAGAAACATAATTCCTATTAGAATCTAATATTACTCCTCCTTTTTTGAGGAAAGGAGCTTTCACCACTCCATCTCCCACTATCTCCTTCAAGTGTTCCAGCTCCGTTTTGGCTCCTTGATTATAAATCCGCAAAAGGAGATTGTAGCGCTCCGGTGCCAGAGCCAGAGCATAAGGGCCATGAAATCCTGCTTCATCAAGAAGGGTAACAGCCTGAATTATATCAGTTGCTGCCTTACCTATTTCCTCCCAGGAAGATAATTTCATTTTTTGACTTCCCCTGACAGTAAAAAGACCAGGAACGCCTTTCAGCCCTTGATAAATAATCTCATCTTCTTTACGAGCGCATTCCCGGGTAGCCTCAATGAGAGGTGTCAAATCTATAGTTACTCCTTCTATCTCATAATTAGCCAGATCCATTTTTCTCAACCGGAAAGATTTCTGAATCTCCACCAGAGAAAGAGCCTGGCTCATTGAAACTCCCTCTTCCGTTGAGATGCCAGATAAAGAGACAAATTTCAGCCCCAGGCCAAAAGGACCTTCCCAGGGAAGGATCCGTCTTCCGGAAAGATTAGCTTTAGCCACTTCTATCATGGTTTTATCCAGCAATTCCCAAATTTGAGGAGTTAAAGGAGCATCTTCCCGGCTCAGGTATTTACTAGCCATTTTTTATCCTCCTTTCAACTCTATTTGAGAGGCCCCACGGTAGGAGGTTCTCCCTCTACAGTTTTTCCTTCCTGGCGAAGTTCTTCTTGCATCTCCTCCACCTCTTGTTTTCCTTCAGCCAGGAACTGATTTTCATCCTGGGTAAGGATTTGCAGTAAATGCAAAAACTCTCCGGCGTGAACCCGTTCTTCATCAGCGATATCGAGCAATACTTTCTTAGCCAGAGGATGGTCAGTAGCATCAGCATGAGCGGTATAAAGATGAGTAGCTTCTTCTTCTGCTGCTATATTAAGACGGATAGCCCGGATGAGCTCTGATAAACTCATTTTCTTATCGGGAGCTAAACCACTGAAGGGATTTAAAAATTCAGCCATTTTCTTACCTCCTTAAAAGCTTTTAGTTTATTTTACCACAAGGAGGTTAAATCTTTCTCTATCTCACTTTCTTTTATCTCTTCTATCTATTCTATAGACATTCCAGACCCTGGTATCAGGAGTAAGTGCCATAATCAATAACTATCCCCCAAATTCTCGAAGTAAGTGAGAAGTGGATTTTCTCCCCACCCTTTCCATTGCTTTCTCTTCAGCAGGGGTATTTTTACCCAAAGAGGCAAAAAACTGGTTTTTCTTGTGTCGCTCAGAGAAATTCTCCTTAGCCCAATCGCTCGTATAGCCTCTCCGGGAAGTCATCTCCATAACTACATGCCCCCACAGAGTCCAGGCACTCTCCAAAAAATAAGGAGTAAGAGGTTTAAGATAAGGAGAATCAAAGTCATCAACCAATTTTTGTCCGTACCGGTTAAGCTCTGTTCCAACAAAAACAGGCATATCTCTTTTTTTCGTTTCTTCCACTATTTCATAAAGCTTAGCCAGCTTTATCTTTCTTTCTTCCTCGTCGGGGATATTCCAGGTTCTATCGGGGATGAGAAAAAGAGTCTCTATACCATTAGCCAGACAGAACTCCAAAAGAGTCTCCGGGTCTCTTTCTCCACTATTAGTCCCATCTAACCAGGAAAAAGAAGGTAGAGCTCCTGACTCTAAAGTCATTCTATTCAACTCCGCTCGAGAAGGAAAATCTCCGCTATCAGGATTCACATAACCCACTCCCCCAAACTTAATGAGCTTATCGCGGATAAAATCATAAAAGGTGGCTTTATCCCCGAAAAGTTTTTTAATTTCTCCTTTTCCCATACTTAATTTCTCTCCCCAGAACTCTGCTCTTTCTTCTTCGTCAGGGATAAGAGCTTCGCTTTTCAGGGCGTAAGCAAGGACTATATGCCTTTCGGTGGGGTTACCCGAGGGGGTAAGAGGCAATACATCCTGTTGGTAGTGGATCTGCACTCTATCCAGATAAACATTAACTTTTTCTATAACTTTCTGGTTTCTGGTCTGAGCAATTTTTTTCAGATTTAAAAGAATTCGCTCCGCCTCACTATCTTCATCGGGAAGACGAGTAAAACCATTACCCATATAGTAGGCCACCCCTGGTTCATGAGGAGAACTGAATTCTTTATCGGGAAACTCGGGAAGATAAATCCGGGTCTCAATCCCCGAAGAAAAAGGTAAACCTACTTCCAGCCCTCCCCGTTGAAACTCAGGTACTGCATCAAGCACATCAAAATCCACGCTCCCGGCCATACTTAAACCAAGTTCTCTAGCTTTCCAGATAACGTGAAGAGGAGAATAACCATAAGCATTAAAGGAAAAAAAGGTATGAAAATGAAGATTAACTTGGGGAGAAGGAGGGGGAAAGATTATCTCTCCTTTTTTCGCTTTTTCCACCAACTTAGAAAAAACATTCCAGCGCTCTTCATAGTCAAAACTATCCAGTTTTTCTTCCCAGTATTGAATATCGTTCACATCTTATTACCTCATTTCCATTATTCTTTTTGATAGTTACCCAAAACCATAGCACTCTTTCTACCCATTTTAACTAACCACTGCTGAAATAAAAACATTAAAACAAGAAACAGGGGAACAAAAATCATAGTTAGACGTAGGTTAAAAACCGTCCCCACTATTCCTCCCATCCAGGGGAAAAAGAAATTACCCAAGCTATTATTAAATAAAACCCAGCTGGAGGCAGTAGAAGTCACTTCCGGAAAAGTAGCAATAGCATAAGAAACAGTGGTGGGTATCAAAGTAGAGAGCATAAAACCAGCGCCAAAAAGCAAAAGAAAAGCAGAAGCGGAATGAAAAGGCAAAAGCAGAAACAAAGAAACAAACACTATCCCTCCTAAGGCATTAAGGCGAATGGTGTTGAGATGTCCAATTTTATCCGAAATGGAAGAAAGGATAAGTCTCCCTAACATTATACCCAACCAGAAGTAAGAGAGAAAAATAGCTCCCTCTCCTCTTTTTACTCCTCCTTCTTCCAGGTAAGAAACTAGCCAACCATTCAAAGTACTCACTCCTCCAGCATAAAAAAGAGTGGTGAAACCCATTACCCATAACGCTGGCTGTTTAAATACCCCCAGTAATTCCTTAAATTGAGAAGACTGATTTTTCCGAGGAATAAAAGGAAAAAGAAAAATAACCAAAGTTACCAGAGTAAAGAGAGCGCATATCTGGTAAAGATTTCGCCAACCATAGCCTTCCGCCACTAAAAAGGAATAAAGACGAGGAGCAGACAAAGACCCTAACCCAAAAAAAGCATGGATGATATTTAAGGTAGTAGCAGGTTTTTCAGTAAAAACACTGGTAGCCACAGGATTAACCATAGCATCAATAAATCCTAACCCCACTCCCATAAGCAAAAAGGAAGCCATGACTAAAGGAAAGGAGGGAAGAAAGGAAATTCCCCCAAAGCCGGCTAAAGCCAGGAAAATTCCCAGCTTCAGAATAGAAACCTGATTAATAATATCTCCTAAAATTCCAGCAAGAAGAATAGAAACAAAGTAACCTAAACCATGGAATAAGAAAACTCTTCCCACTACAGAGTAGGAGACAGAGAAGTGTTGAGCCATTTCCGGGATTACTGCCCCCATACCTGAGAGACCTAAACCAATAACTATGAGAACAAAAAAGAAAGGAATCAACAAAAACTGCTTTTTCAATTTTCATTCACTTCCTCAAACTATTTTTCAATTACACATTCGGTATACTACTTTGAAATCTGATTCTCGCATCTGCCTTTACCTTTACTCCTATTTTCCGAACTAATATAGCTTAATATTTTGTTAACCACAACAACTTTCGAAAATATATACTATAAAGGGGCTCTGCCCCTTTATAACCGAACTATGAGAGAAAAAAACCCCTTTATAACCCCCGAAAAATGAAGAAAAACAGGAGAAACAAAAACATAAAAGTAAAAGACTACTAAGGATTATAGTATCCCTCTGTGTTTGGCGATTCCATTTTTAACTTCCGATGAATTTGTTTTTTAAAGGTTTAGTAGTTTAACAGGTTTTGCGGGATACTATAGGATAACTTCAGAACAACGAGAAGAGGGTACCGACCTTACTTATAATAACCCATATCTAAATAAAAAGCTCACCAGCTGTAGCTGGTGAGCTTAAAGTAATAGCAGTTTTTGAGTTTACCTTAAACCGAAGAGAGTTTGAAGCGACTGATATTTTTTTCGAAGTCGCTCTGCAATTTTTTAGCTTGCTCGTCAAATTCGCTTCCGTTCCTCCAGGTAGTGCGAGGATGAAGCAATTCCCGGGGAACATCCTTAATTTCTTCAGGAACTAAAAAACCAAATATAGGGTCTTCTCGGAAGGGGTAATTTTCAATGCTACCATCGATCAGAGAATGAACAATAGTTCGGGTATAAGTTATATCTATCCGCTTACCTACCCCATAAGGACCTCCCATCCAACCAGTATTAACCAGGTAGGTTCGAGAACCATGCTGAGATATTTTTTCTCCTAACATTTTGGCGTACACTTGAGGATGAAGAGGCATAAAAGGAGCACCAAAACAGGTCGAAAAAGTGGCCTGAGGTTCAACAACACCTCTTTCAGTTCCTGCTAACTTACTGGTATAGCCCAGTAAGAAAAACTCTACCGCCTTTTCTCTGGTAAGCTTAGCTACGGGGGGCATCACCCCAAAAGCATCAGCAGTTAATAAAATCACCACCTTAGGATGTCCAGCCATACCAGGAATGAGGGCATTGGGAATGTATTCAATGGGGTAGCTGGTTCGAGTGTTTTCTGTATAGCGAGCATCATTATAGTCTGCTTCTCGAGTAACAGGGTCTACCACTACATTTTCCATAATAGCCCCATAGCGCAAAGCTTCCCAGATCTGGGGCTCTTTCTCTCGAGAGAGATTTATACACTTAGCGTAACACCCTCTCTCAAAATTAAAAACTCCCTTTTCCGACCAGCCATGTTCATCATCTCCAATCAAGCGCCGCCTGGGGTCAGCAGAAAGAGAAGTTTTTCCCGTACCGGAAAGTCCAAAAAAGATAGTCACATCATCCCCTCTCTCTCCTACATTAGCCGAACAATGCATGGGAAGAATTCCTCGCTGGGGAAGAAGGAAATTCATTACTGTGAAGATGGATTTCTTAATCTCTCCTCCATAAGAAGTACCACCAATGATTACCATCCTTTCCTGAAAATTGATGATAACAAAAGCTTCAGAACGCACACCATCTTCTCCGGGGTCAGCTTTAAAATTGGGAGCACAAATTACTGTAAATCCTGGTTGAAAGTTGGCTAACTCTTCTTTGGTTGCCTCAAGAAACATATTTTCTACAAAAACTGTCTGATAAGCATATTCATTGATAAAACGTACTGCTAATCTACATTCGGGGTCTACTCCTACAAAACCATCATAAACAAAAATATCTCTACCTTGAAGATAAGCACACAGTTTACCATGAAGTCGATTAAATTTTTCTGGTTCTATGGGAATGTTTATTTTACCCCAATCAACAGAATTATGGGTAATTTCATCATCTACAATATAACGGTCCTGGGGAGAACGTCCAGTATATTTGCCGGTTAACACATTAAAAGCTCCAGTAGAAGTTAAAATACCTTCTTCTCTTTTAATAGCTTCTTCTAAAAGCTGGGGAACAACCACATTATAGTGAACACAACGAGAATTACGAACACCAGCCTTATCCAGAGGATAAAAGAGAGATTGCATTTACCTTTCCTCCCTTATTTAAATTTCCAGAATTTTACCACAATCGAGAAAAAAGTAAAGTCGGAAAAGGTTTTAAGAGTAAAACAGGTAATAAAGATAGCTCCCTCATGGATCCTGTCCGGGTAAAACATCTCGACACAGAAGGCTCAAAGTGAAACTGGAGTGCTTCTTCTTAAGTGTTATAGTTTTACCCATTTCCCCCCTCCGGCGGTTTTTAGTTTACGTCGCAGACTGCTCTGTTCTTCATAAAATTGATAAATTCTCTTAAACCATCGATAGGTCCATTCATTGGCAATTTTACGGTTATCACAAAAAACGATTTGAATATCGGGAAAGAGGAAATATAGTTCAGCCAGAACATCAGCAATATAAGAAGGTTTAAAATAAGGATTCTTTTTAGGGTTGATTAAATCCGCATAAGAACACTCCAGAACCATAGCTCCAAAAGGAACGAGCTTGAGCTCATGAAGGGAAGCTCTGAGAGTTTCGAAATACTGCAGATTATAAAGAAAATTTTCTCTGGTTTTTCTCTCTACCAGGGCCACAATCCTGTCTTCCCGCTTTAAACCATAATCGCCAACCGGGAGATTTTCTCTTACTACATGGCACTCCGGAAACTTCCAGGGATATTGTTCTCGAGCATCAATAATAATATCAAATGATTCATTTTTCCCTCCTTGAGGGATATATGCTTTTCTCCCTCTCGCCCGGGCTGAAGTCTGGGTAATCCAGAATATTTGTTCATAATATTCACCAGGACGACTTTTATACTTTTTTCAATCATAATAAACCAGCAACGTTTTCTTACCTTCCGGTCTAAGATGATTTCCAGCTTTTTTCCCGTAATGCCATAAAAATTTGATAGTAGAGGCATCCACCAGATTAAATTTTTCTAAATCATCCTCGACAAAATAGCCCAATCGCTAGCAAAATATTTTTTTATTTGTACCCGGCCATTTGTCCTGTGCACTCAAGCATAGAAAACACCCTAGCGTTTCCTCAATATCCAAAATATAGAGAAACTTTGGATCACTGTTATTGGCAAAGACCAACCAGCGAAGAGGTGGTTTCACAGTATCAATTTCTCCTGATTAAAAATATATAAATAAAAAGAGACTTCATTTCCCATCACCCGAATTTCTTCCAGCCTGCGGATTTTCATCCCGCCCCATAATTTTTACTAACAACCAGCTTTTTCTTAAAAAATGTAAGCTCCTCTAACCTTAAATTATTCTTCTTTTCTTCTGTCAGTTATAAATATAAATACACCACCCTGACAAAGGCCATCCGCAATCAAAGTAAATAAGGCCGGGTACTATTCCTACTTTACTGACTTACAATGCCATCTTCAAAATATTCAATACGTCTTGTTTTCCTAATTTCTTAAAATTGCCCACAGTTTTTGTATCACCAGCTGTGCACTTATCAGCCATCTCTTCTAACCGGTCATCCGATATTCCTAATTCCTTTAACGAAGTAGGAAGTCCCACACTTTTATAAAACTTTTCCAGCCTATCTATCCCGGTCAATGCTGTGCGCTCCGGGTTTTCAAAATCCATATCTACATTCCATACCCGCACTGCCAACTGAACAAATTTGTCCCTGTTTTCTCGATATACATATTTCATCCATGCCGGAAATACCACTGCTAATCCGGCACCGTGAGCTACATCATATATACCACTAATTTCATGTTCTATGTCATGCGATGCCCAATCACCTACTCGGCCGGTACTCAAAAGGTCGTTATGGGCTATTGTGCCAGCCCACATTATTTCGGCCCGGGCATCATAATTATCAGGTTGTTCAAGTACTACGGGCACGTTTTTTATAACTGTTTTAAGTGTGCTCTCACATAGCCTATCGGTAAGGTCGACGTGACGGGTAGGAGTAAAATAACGCTCCATTACATGAGCCATTATATCTGAAGCCCCACACACTGTCTGATAAGGTGGTAGAGTAAAAGTTAACTCCGGGTTTAATATAGCAAACCTGGGCCTCATAATCTCTGCATTAACTGCCCTTTTAAACCATCCATCTTCATTGGTTAAAACCGACCCCGGACTCGCCTCACTTCCTGCCGCCGGTATAGTCAATACCACACCCACAGGTATTGTTTTTTGAGGTTCAGCTTTTCCAGTATAGAAATCCCACACATCACCATCGTATGGTACTCCTATACCTATGGCTTTAGCAGAATCTATAACACTCCCACCACCCACTGCCAGAATAAAATCTATACCACGTTCCCGGCACAGCTTTATACCTTCACGCACCAGACTCACCCGGGGGTTGGGCTTTACACCGCCAAGCTCTATAAAATTAATACCCGACTCTTTGAGTGAAGAGGTCACCCTCTCGTAAAGTCCCAAGCGTTTTATGCTACCACCACCGTAGTGAAGCAACACCTTTTTAGCCTGGCATTTTCTAATTTCCTGACCCACCCGATTTTCTGTATCTCTACCAAAAACTATCTTAGTAGGATTCAAAAACTCAAAATTATCCATATTTTTCTCCTTCTTAATTTTTACTATATTTAATAACAAAAACCCTTATTCAGTCAAGGAGCGCCAAAGCCCCATAATAAAGTAGGTGGAGAACATTATGATAGCAAGAAAGAGAGAAAGTACTATTTTTATCATTTAATCATGTCCCCTCTAAAAGTTATAGCAAAGTAGTCTCCAGAGAGGATTAAAAGTATAAAAGACAGAAAACTAAAATAATACCAGGAAATGCATCCCGACCTTGGGAGAAAAAACATCTCTCCCGACATTCATAAATACAAAATAAAAAGGAAGATGGTCATAATTTTTAAGACTATAGTATCCCGCAAAACTGGTTAAAATATTAAAACTTTTAAAAAGTAAATTATACCGGAAGTCAAAAACTCAAGGTTGTTATGCCGGAGTATTTTATCTCCAGCATTATAGTTTTAATCTTTCTTATCTAATTTGCTTTTTAGTCTTACGCCGTAGGTTGTCTGTCTTTTGGGGGATTATAAGGGGACAAAGCTTTCTTATAGCTTTCACCCTCACCCTAACCCTCTCCCTTCAAGGGAGAGGGAAGAAAAAGAAAGGGGATTCATAAGGGGGAATTCTTTTCCCCCCTTATACTGAGGAAGACGTTTTTTCTTCCTCAACGCTGGAGTGCTTTTCTCCAGCGTAATTGGTTTTAGTTTCTTTCACCTATTTTGCTTTCGTCTTTGGTGCCGCAGGTACTGAGGAAGGTTTTTTCTTCCTCAGTGGGGCAGCGCCCCTCATAACTCTCCAGAAAAGAGAAAAATATAACCCAACTGGCACTATGAGTGCCAGAAATCAGCCTGTATCAGGCTATTCTTGGGGGTGATTACCTTTCTCTGGTAACACGTATTTTTTCTGCCAGAAAGGTCGGTCTTTATATTTCAAAGCCTGATATATCCTAGTTACTCCTTCCTCTGGTTCACTACATTTCTTTACATATATCACTTTCCCTCCCGAAGTTGAGAGAGAAGTGGTTACCACCTTCTGGCTATTCATCATCCTCACTATATTACTCCAATCATAATGTATCCCTTGAGCTTTAAGCTGATGACAGATACTATTAACCAGGGTATAGGCTAATACAACACCATATATATGAGCTTCACTGGCTCTATCTTTTTGATGGTATATCGGTCTTAATTTCAAGTCCGTCTTCAAAGTTCGGAAACAAGCCTCTATCTCTCTTTCAGTGTTGTAGATGTCCCATACTGTACGTTCATCTTTATCAGAGAAAGTGGTGCGGAGGAAATAAACTCCAGGTTCTTTTCCCTCTTTTACTTTCTGCCAGCTTATCTCTTTAACTATCTCTCCTTCTTTCTTTATCTCTACCTCATAAAGCCTATGAACAGAGGGATATTTCTCTTTCAGTCTTCCTAATCGCTCATATACTTTTTCTACTCTCTTTATCCCTCCTTTCTTAACTATCCCCTCTTTTATGGCTTGCAGTCCTTCTTCATATCTACGGCAGTGGAGAGCTTCCATACTCTTTTCTTTCTTCTCTCTTCCGGTACTCTTCACATAGAGAAAGTTATCCTCTCTTCCCTCTACTTTTACCCATCTTACCTGGATACTATTTCCTTTACTATCTGCTAATTCTATTTCTTCCTCTTCTACCTCGGGCGGTAATCCACTTAGAGGTTTACTTAAGGGGACACAGACATAGTCATATCCTTCATGGCGGAGAAGAGCTAAGTTCTCTTCCGTAGCTATACCAGCATCTATCACTATTACTTCTCTACCTTCTCCTTTTCTCTCTTCTCCTTCTTCTCCTTTTAGGTCTTCTATGGTCTTTTGTAAAGTATTGCTATCTCTAATGTTTCCTTCATATATCCTACTGTACTTTACAAAGCCATACCTATCTACTACTAAAGCTAAAGAGAGGAGCTTAGCATCACTGCGCTTTTCTTTACTCCTCCCATAGTGAGCTTTCTCACTTCCTTCTTTCTCTCCTGCAAAATAGGTATTGGTTAAATCACAGATCCATATCTGATCTGGGGGGGAGAATAATTCTCCAGTTCTTCTTCTCAAGTAACTCTCTATCTCTTCTTTGTGCTTATACAAAAGCTTACTTACCTCACAGAGGTGATGACGAGTAACAGTAGAGGACTGAGGATATAGTTCACTGAGACCACTATTCTCTTGCATCCAGAGAGCCGTCTTTCGGTCTGAGGCCGGATAAACACAGCGAACTATCAAGTATATCAAAGCTCTCTCTATCTCCTTCCTCTTCCAGCCTAAAGACTGTAAACATCTCTCTAAGCCTAATTGCTCTAAAGCCTGGTAACATAACCATTCTGCTCCTATTTCTCTTACTCTCTCATGAGATATACTGTTGATATCTACTACCTGGTAATCAGAAGCTTCTTTTTCTCTTTCAGGGATATCTACTAACTTCTGGTTGATTATCAAATGGGCATAGTGATGGGCTAATTTCTCTACTATCTCATTGTCAGGGGGGAATAAAGGTAGCTCACCATAAATGATTTCTGTAATTCTCCGGGATAATAATTTATGGTCTTTTCTATCAGGTAATTCAGCTAAAGTACCTAAGTTCAGGATCGTGCGGTGATGGGGTTTACCACCTAATCTATAACTTTCACATAGTCTATAGGAGTAGTAACGTTTCTTAGTTTTCTTATCTGTCTTAATTATGGCTTTAATGAACATAACGATATGTATAAACTATCTCTATGGTATATTCAAGTATAATATAATAATTCTGGGACTACAAGAGGTTTTTAGATAAGAGAGGTTGATAAATCAAGGGTTCTACAATTAGATATGTTTAAAAATAGGAATTTTTATGAGAAAAAGCTGCAAGTTGGGCTAGCTTTTATCTATTTCTACCATATCAGTCAAGATAGCTTACCTTGGTGGTAAAATATATAACAATTTTGAAAATTTTTACGTTGCCTGGTGGTGGCTATGGTTGAATATGTAACTGACTTGCACGAGAGAGATTTGCATCAAGTAAAAGAGCTGTTGATTGAATATGCTGATTGGTTAAATTTAGACCTATCATTTCAAAGATTTTCAGAAGAAATTAATACTCTGCCAGGGAGATATTCTCCTCCTCATGGGGCTTTAATTCTAGCTCGAGTTGGTGAAGTAGCGGCAGGATGTGTAGCTTTGAGGAGATTGTCTCCTGAGATTTGTGAGATGAAACGGCTTTTTGTCCGTTCTTCTTTTCAGGGTATGGGTATCGGTAAACAACTGGTAATGAGAATTATCGAAGAAGCAATAAAAAGAGGCTATAAGTTTATGAGGCTTGACACTCTGCCTTTTATGAAAGCTGCTCGAAAACTTTATGCCGAGATGGGATTTTATCCTATTTCTCCTTATTACGATAATCCCTTAGAGGAAGCAGAGTTTATGGAACTGAACTTAGAAAATTGGTCTAAGAAAACCACCGCCTCGTGAGCAATTTTATCAATAAGGGAAACATTAACAATAAGGGGGCAGTGCCCCTTAAAAAAGATCCCTATAACCACCAAAAGGCAGAGAAACGTTAGTGTAAACTTATCGTAGGAGTTTTAAAGAAGAATATTTTTAGAGAAAGGAAGAAAAAAAAGAGACCTCACCATCCAGTTTTAGTGGTATATATTTTGTGAAACACACAAATAATATGGAGGTGAAGTCTCATGAATATAATATACCATTCTTTAAAAAGATTCCAGAGAATATTAGAAGC
>Ga0209508_1000444_pt1 | contig 43263 bp, 39 predicted proteins | sample AD_UKC129_MetaG_FD_184427 | JGI IMG/M metagenome (GOLD analysis project Ga0209508, IMG submission 184427) | Active sludge microbial communities of municipal wastewater-treating anaerobic digesters from Canada - AD_UKC129_MetaG (SPAdes) (version 2) | ecosystem: Engineered > Bioreactor > Anaerobic... | reverse complement strand
GAAGGATGGCAACCAAGAGGAAGTGGGGTTAAGATAACTGTTACGGATAAAGAAGCACATGCTGGAAAGTTTAGCCTTTATATAGAAGGAAGAAGTGCAGATTGGCATGGAGCTCAGATTCCTCTTAAGAATATCTTAAAGCCTGGGAAAACCTATAGTATATCAATCTGGGTGTTTCAAAACTCTGGTTCTGACCAGAATATGGGTCTTACAATGCAGAGAAAATATAATACTGATGGAAGCACTCAGTATAACTGGATAAAGCATGGTGTAGTTCCCAGTGGAAAATGGGTTGAATTTGCTGGAACCTATAGTATTCCTGCAGATGTTTCTGTAGAGGAGTTAACCCTTTATGTGGAGGTACCTGGTAATGTGACTCTTTCTTTCTATATTGATGACTTAGTAATTACAGAAGGAAAAACTGGTTTTAAAATTACTCCCGAATTATACGATTTATTTGCAAAATACTATAAGGATTATTTGGATTAAGTTGTGCTAAAATTTCAGAAAAATATTTAAATTTTTAAAAATTTGATATAATGAAAAGAGAAGGGGAAGCTCAAAGGAGGGTTTTCCCCTTCTTACTAATATTTTGAGAGAGGGGGTATAGAAATGAGTCTTAGTGGAGATCTAAAAAGTCTCTCCTTGTGGGAAGTTTTTGAGACTCTTTCTTTTGGTAGAAGATCAGGAAGATTAGAACTTACTAACGGGTCAAAGAAGACTGAGATATACTTTGAAGATGGTATGATAACTCATATCAAAGCTCAAAACTGCGAAGATGAAGATGCAATTCTTGGATTAAATTTTTGGGGAGATGGATATTTTGCTTTTTATCCTGATGAAAAATCTCCATCAAATAAGCTCAATTTAGACCCTCTACATATATTAGTAGATGTTTCTAAAGATATTGATCTTGTTGAGTATTTAGAAGACTTGATATTTCTATTTGTAGATACAAAGAATTTAACTGATGAAGAAAAAGAGATAGGTTCTCTATTTGATGGTTTGGGAAAAACAAAGGATATTATCTTAAACTCTCCTTATGGGGAGTCTCGCACCTTAAGAGCAATCACCAAGTTAAGGGAAGAAGAAAAGCTTTTAAGAATTGATGAGAATTTAAATCTTTTTTGGGCTTATACATTTTGGAGATATTTTCTTTCTACCTTAGAGAGAGAGGAAGAGAGAAGTTTCAGGAAGAAATGGGGAGAATTTTTGAAAGATTTTTCTACCTATTACGTTTCTTTATTTGAGGCTTTAACAAAGGAGCGAAAGGTAGTATGGTATGATATTTATCCATTTGTAAGGGATATATCTCAGGAAGAATTCTTTGAGATTATTAAGAAAGTCTTTAGTTTCTTAGAGAATTATGGGAAACTTGGGGTAAATAATATAATAGATACTGCAAAGATACTATCTCTTAGTCAGGAAGTTTCTCCTTTTATGGATAAAATCTTTGTATCAGTAAATTATAGTGAAAATATTGAAGAGAATATAGTTCTCTGGTTCTTTGATGGAGAAAGAAGTCTTTCCGAAATAAGAGAGATTTTACCTTTTGGAGAGCTCAGATCTCTTCAAATAATAAAATCCCTTTTAGATAAGAAGTTGATATTATCATTAGGGGATAATGCTAAATTAGATATTTTGAACTCATTTTTTATTTTCTGGCAAAGAATGCTGAATAGATTTGAAAAGGAAGGCTTAGAAGATGAATTTAGGAAAGAATGGGATAATTTTATTAAGAATAGTACTTCAGAAGTAAAACATTTCTTTTCTCATCTTACCTTTGAAAAGAAACAAAATTTCCCATATTTTTATAGAAATATTGCAAAATACTATGAAGGTGATCTTAGAGATTTTGTAAAAGAAGCTGTGGAGAATATCACAGAGATTGGGAAAAAGTATTCAAAAGATCGTAAATTAGATGAGTATGTAAAACAAGTATTAGATGAGCTAAATTCTTAATATATTTTCCACTCTTTTTGAAATAATGGTAAAATTACTTTATCGTGGAAAGTACAGAGAAGAAAAATTTTTTAAAGCTTGTGTTCTTTACAAGTCTGGGAGGAGTAGGATTTTCCTTTTTCCAGGCTTTTAAAAGTTTTTCTTTAATTTTTTTAATCAGTAAGTTCCTTACTTCAAAAACTGAAATAGGTTTTTTACTTTCGCTGGGAAGCTTTGTTGGAATTGTTATACCTCCAGTTATTGGATACATCTCTGATAGATTAAAGTGGATTTTAAAGGGAAGAAAAATAATAATAATATTTTCTCTCCTTATCTTGGCAATTCTTTTTAATAGATTTGAAAAAATAAATTCTTCACAGGAGCTTTATCTTTTTCTTACTCTCATTTATATATTTTTCTATGCTGGTTTTTCTCCATATCAATCTCTTGTTCCAGATCTTTTTCCTAAGGGTATGCTTGCGAGTGCTACAGGCATTATAAATTTCATATCTCAAGCTTTTCAGGGTGTATATATTTTTATTGTGGTTATTGCTCATGCTTCTAATCTGACTTTTAAACTTATCATATGGGGATTCTTAATTTCCATTATATTCCTTTTATTTATCTCTGAGAAAAATGAAGGAGAAGAAAGAAATAAAAATACTATAGATCTTAATTTTTTTCATAATAAATTATGGATTAAGCTATTTCTTCTCCAATTTTTTGTATGGTACGGGATTTCTTCTGTAAGCTCATTCCTTCTTTTATTTTTTCAAGACGCATTGTCAGCTTCTTTAAGTGATTATATGGTAGTACTTGCTATTTATGGTATAATAACTGCTTTAAGTACTTTTGGAGCAGGCTTTCTTGCCGATAGATTTTCAAAGGAAAAAATTTCTGCTCTCTCATTGGGACTTTTAGGCATTAGTAGTTTTATGTATTCTCAAACTTATAGAATTCAGCATGCTCTTTTTTCTTCTATTCTTTATGGGGTAAGTCTTGGATCTTTATCGGTGGTACCTTATAGTCTCATATTAAGTTATATTCCCAAGGATAAGGCAGGAAGTTTTGTGGGAGTTAATACATTAGTTATTTCTATATCTCAGGTTATTGCCTATTTTACTTCTGGTTTGCTTATAGATTTAGGTGGGTATAGATTAAATTTTCTCCAGGGATTGGTTGCTGCAATTTTAGGTTTAATATTGATGAGGAGTATGAATAATCAAAAATAATTTTAAAAGTATCCTCTTATAGAGCTTTTTATTTCTTCATTCCATTTTGCTAATATTTCCTTAGGATAAGGTTTTTCTTCTCTCAATTTATAGCTTAATGTTTTCTCAGGTCTAAAATCTTGTAAAAAATATGGAAGATCTCCTATAATTTCTCTAATATTTATGAGATCATTTTCTTCTACAATTTTAGGCACTACAGTGGTTCTTACTTCAAAAGGTGTAGATGATTCTTTTAAGATTTTTAGAGATTCCAATAAATTCTTAACGTGTTTCTGGGCATCTTTTTCGCTTAATCCTGTAGCAATAAAATATTTTTTAAGAGAAGTTTTAAAATCTAATGCCACGTAATCTATTAATTTCCCCTTTATCAGTTCAATAAGCATTTTTGGATTTGAGCCATTAGTATCTAATTTTATAGACAGTCTTTTTCTTTTTAGTTTAAAAAGAAAGGAGGGAAGATCCTCTTGTATAGTAGGCTCCCCTCCTGTTATTACTACACCTTGGATTAATTTTCTTCTTCTTTCAATCTCTTCTATTATAAATTCTTCGGAATAAGTTCCTTTTTTCCTCGTGGATACAAGCTCAGGGTTGTGGCAAAAAGGACATCTAAAATTACAGCCCTGAGTAAAGACCACAAGGCTTGTTTTTCCTGGATAATCAATAAGGCTAAACCCCAGGTAACCTGAGATTTTCAATTTTTCTCGTCTCCTTTAAAGCTAATACAAAAGGTTTTCTCATTTTAAACTCTTCCTGTTTACCCTTATTCCAACTCTTTATGGGGCGATAGTATCCTACAACCCTTGAATATATCTCTGTCTCTTTTCCACAAGATGGACATTTCTCATGGTTTCCACGAATATATCCATGCTCTGGACAGATACTAAAAGTAGGAGTAAGAGTAAAATAAGGTAGTCTGTAATTACTTGTTATTAATTTTACTGCTTCTTTTACATTCGCTATATCCTCTAATGCTTCTCCTAAGAAAATATGAAGTACCGTGCCACCGGTATATAAACTTTGAAGCTCATCTTGGTGTTCTAATACTTCAAAGGGGTCTGCTGAATAATCTACAGGTGGTTGAGTAGAATTAGTATAGAATGGCTCATCTTTTCCAGATGTATATATGTCAGGAAATTTTGATTTATCTATTCTTGCAAGTCTATAAGATGTACCTTCACCAGGTGTTGCCTCCAGATTATACAAATTATTAGTTTCTTTCTGATATTCTAAAAGTTTCTCTCTCATGAACTTTAATACTTTTATGGCAAATTCTCTTCCTGTGGAAGTTTCAATGCCCTCTCCTAAAAGATTCATACATGCCTCATGCATACCTATAATGCCTATTGTTGCAAAATGATTTCCCCAGTATTGTCCTGTGAACTCATATACTTCAGATAGATAATATTTAGAATAAGGATATAAGTCCTTATGAGTGAGATCTTCTATTACTCCTCTTTTTATCTCAAGGCTTTCTTTTGCAAGGTCCATGAGATGGGAAAGTCTTTCAAGGAATTCATCTTCATTTTCAGAAAGATATCCTAATCTGGATAGGTTGATTGTAACTACACCTATACTTCCTGTAAGTGGGTTTGCTCCAAAAAGACCTCCACCTCTATGCCTAAGTTCCTCCACATTTTTACCTGAAGTTTCTAAACTAAAACTAAGAGCTTTTTGCCTTATCAATGAATTATCTAATCTTAATCTGCAGCACATACTTCTTACATCAGAAGGATCCATATCTGAGTTTACAAAGTTAGAGAAATATGGAGTCCCATATTTTGCTGTCATCTCCCAGATTTTAGTGAGATTTGCTTTTTCCCATGGAAAATCTTTTGTGATGCTGTAAGTGGGAATTGGGAATGTAAATATTCTTCCATTAGCATCTCCTTCAATCATAACTTCTGCAAAGGCTTCATTGAGAAGGTCCATTTCTCTCTGAAATTCAGAGTATGTTACATCTTTTCTTTCCCCACCGATAATGACCTTTTTATCCTTTAAGTCGTTAGGAACTACAAGGTCAAAGCTTAGATTTGTAAAGGGAGTTTGGAATCCTGTTCTTGTGGGAATATTTAAGTTGAATATAAATTCTTGTATAGCTTGTTTTACTTCGTTATAAGTAAGATCATCATAGGCTATAAAGGGTGCTAAAAAAGTATCAAAATTAGAGAACGCTATAGCTCCTGCGGCTTCTCCCTGAAGGGTAAACATGAAATTTACAATCTGTCCTAAGGCTGTCCTAAAATGTTTTGCAGGTTTACTTGCTATCTTTCCTTCTACCCCTCTAAACCCTTTTAAAAGTAAACTTTCAAGATCCCAGCCCACACAGTATACTGATAAAGAGCCTAAATCATGGATATGAAAGTCTCCGTTTTGATGTGCCTTTGCAATTTCTGGAGGGTAGATCTCTTCAAGCCAGTATCTGGCAATAAGAGATGAGTAAAGATAATAGTTTAAGCCTTGGAGAGAGTAACTCATATTAGAATTTTCATTTACTCTCCAGTCCTTTTGATTTAAATATTCTTTTATAAGATCATTTAGGCCGCTTTTCATACTTCTACACCTCCCCTAAACAATTTACTCTTTTTTCATTTGAGATAATAAGTTTGTAAACTCTTCCAGAGAGCTAAACTCTTGATATACAGAAGCAAATCTTATATATGCTACTGCATCCAAATTTTTTAGCTTTTCAAGGACCTTCTCCCCTATTTCTTTTGAGGTTATCTCGCCTACTCCTTGTTTTTTAATATCCCCTATAATCTCATCAATTATTGTCTCTAATTTTTCACTTTCAATATTTCTTTTCACTACAGCTCTTTGTAATCCTGCAAGGAGTTTATTCCTATCAAATGGCTCTCTTCTTCCGTCTTTTTTTATTACCATTATAGGTTTTTCTTCAATTCTCTCATAGGTTGTAAATCTCTCTTTGCAATTGAGACATTGTCTTCTTCTTCTAACAACTTTCTGTTCTTCAATCTCTCTTGTATCAATCACAAGAGTCTCTTCATATCCACAAAAAGGACACTTCAAATTAAAACACCCCACTAAATATTGTGGTTATAATTATAACATACCTCAATATATAGTAAAGGGGAAATGACAATAAAAAAGGGAAGGATTTAAATCCTTCCCCTAAAATTATGTATAAATAGAATTTATTTTAGAATTTACTTGTGATTTTCAGCTAAGATTAATTCAAGTTCTCCTCTGTGGTTTTCTGGATCAAAATAGCATTCAAGGATTCTATCATGAGGTAATCTTTCTATTCTTTCATTCATAATTTTAAGAACTTTTGTATTAATCTCTATGGCTTTTAATACAGGTATTCTTTCTGGGTTTATATCTATACCAAAATACCCTTGATATCCTATCATCTTTAAAGTATATAGGAGTGATTCTGTAGCATCCCAATCTACTACTCCGATATCTAAATCTTGGTCATAGTTTCCAAGGGGTTGACTGTTCCAGTGAGTATGGAATAATCTTCCCTCTCTTGCAACTCTTGCATAAGCATATGGTAAATCTTCAAATCCCATTCTCACATGTCCAACCTCAGGGTTGAGACCTGCTAATGCATGTCCTTCTTGTAAAATTTTTAAATTCTCTGGATTTTTCAGCCTTGCTTCAATATCCTTTACTGCTAAAATTCCATCTGCAGTAGTCCTATAAATATTATTTGGCGCAGGTTCATATGGTTTTGGCTCTATAGCTACTTGTACTCCTGGTACCTCATCCATAGCTTGAGCTACTAATTCTTCAAAGGTGTCCCACATATGGTAGTATGGATGTCCGTAGGAATAAGTATATCCATCAATTCCCGGCCAAATTATACATACATCTGCGTTAGCTTCTTTTACGAGTTTTAATCCACCGACTAATCTTTCATAGGCTATTTTACGATATTTTTCATATGGATTTGAAAGAGAGCCAAATTCAAAGGTTCTATCGTAGAATAAACTTAGAGGTACTGCAACAAGTCTTATTCCTGCTTCTTTTTCTAATTTTTTATACAGGTGTAAATTTTCTTCATTAACCTCACTGGGATAATGAGCTTCTATTCCCTTTACCCCAAATTTTGCCATCTCCGCTGCTATTTCTATTCTTTCAGGAATACTTGTAGGATCTGTATAAGCGTCATGGAATCTTCCACCTGCAGGTGAAAAATACCAAATTCCTACAGAAACTTTCAAATCTAATTTAAAAGTTTGAAGATGCTTTAAAAGCTCCTCTTTATTTCTTCTGATTTTTTGGGAGCGATGATCTACAAAAGGCATATTAAGACCTCCTTTATTTGATTTTTAGAATATTTTACAACAATATCTATTTATAAGCAATCGTTTTAATAAAGGAAAAATTTAGAGCCATTTCAAATCAAAGATGGCGGAGAGGGCGGGATTCGAACCCACGAGACTGTTTTACAGCCTACTCGCTTTCGAGGCGAGCGCCTTCATCCACTCGGCCACCTCTCCAAGGATATTTTAACATAGAAATTTTAAACGGAATTTTATGATGCTAATAAGGATTATTTAAAAAATGAAGCAATCGGGAGTATAGAAGAAATGTAAAAGATTAAATAACATTTAATGTGGTAGATAAGAAAATGGACGTAGAATTATAGTTGCTTTTTAATTCTTGGTCCTTGAGGTGTATCTTCAATGATATAACCTCTATTTTGTATCTCTTCTCTTATTCTATCTGCACCCTTCCAATTCTTTTCTTTTCTTGCCTTTTCTCTTTCTTCTATGAGTTCCCAGATTTCTTCTGGGACTTCTATTTTGATCTCAGGAGGGTTATCTAAGGAAAGTCCTAAAACTTTATCAAATTGTAGTAACGTTGCTCTTTTTACTTCTGGAGAGACGGTATTATCTCTTATAAGTTCCCATGCAATAGATAGGGCTTTAGGCATATCAAGATTATCATTTATAGCCATATGGAATCTTTCTTCGTATTCCTTATGGAAGTCCACATCTTTCTTAGGATATCTTTTTATATTTTCATACAATCTGTTTAAGGCTCTCTGGGCACCTTCTAAGGCAGACCATGTAAATCTTAGTGGAGATCTATAGTGGGCATTAAGACAAAAATATCTATAGGAGAGTGGATTATAACCCTTTTCTTCCAAATCAGAGAGAGTTAAAAAATTTCCTTCTGATTTTGCCATTCTTTTCTCTCCCATTACTAAAAACTCTCCGTGAAGCCAATATTTTGCCATAGGTTTATCATAAGCTGCTTCTGATTGAGCAATCTCATTAGTATGGTGGATAGGAATATGATCTACTCCTCCACAGTGTATATCAAAAGGTTGTCCTAAATATTTTGTGGACATTACAGAGCATTCAATATGCCATCCAGGAAATCCTGTCCCCCATGGAGAATCCCATTCCATTTGTCTCTTTACATCCTTAGGAGAGAATTTCCATAGAGCAAAATCATTAGGATTTCTTTTTTCAGGGTTAAATTCTACTCTTGCGCCAGGAAGAAGATCCTCCACATCTTGCCCTGCTAAATTCCCATAATCAGTAAACTTAGATGTATCAAAATAGATGCCATCAGAGATTCTATAAGTATAGCCTTTTGCTTCTAAGATTTTTATGAACTCTATGAAATCAGAAATATGTTCTGTAGCCTTACAAATTATAGTTGGCTCTAAGATATTTAGCCTTTCTATGTCTCTGAAGAAAGCTTGAGTATAGAATTCTGCAATTTCCCAGGCACTTCTTCTCTCTTTTTGAGCTTCTCTTTCTATCTTATCTTCTCCTTCATCGGCATCAGAGGTGAGATGTCCCACATCAGTAATATTCATCACATGTTTTACAATAAAGCCATTGTATATTAATACTCTTTTTAATATATCTTCAAATATGTAAGTTCTAAGATTACCAATGTGGGCATAATTATATACTGTGGGGCCACAAGTATATATTCCCACATATGGTGGATTTATTGGTTCAAATTTTTCTTTCTTCCTTGTTAATGTATTGTAAAGAAAAAGATCCATAGTGGATAAGATTATATCATAAAAAGATGCTTTTTTTCAAAAAGTTAAAATGGTAACATTTTAGGAAGGAGGTAAACATATGAAACTTTTTATCAGATATTCTTTAAGAGATGATTTAAAGAAAAAGATACTGAGTACTAAGGAGAGTATTGAAATTACAGAAGATATTACTGAAGCCGAAATTTTTTTAGGATGGTATATATCAAGAGAGGAGTTTTTAAAAGCAAAAAATTTAAAGTGGATTCAGTCTACTTCTGCAGGTATAGATAATATTTTGTATCCTGAAGTTATAAATTCTGATGTGATAATAACTACAGCCAGTGGCGTACATCCAAAACCTATAGCAGAGCATGTTTTTGGCTTAATTTTATGCTGGACCAGGAGGATAAATATTGCTTTTAAAGGAAAGTTAGAAAAAAGATGGGAAAAAGACAATATTAATCTTTGTGATGAGCTTACTGGAAAAGTTATGGGGATATTGGGATATGGTAAGATAGGGCAAGAAATTGGAAGAATAGCGAAATGTTTTGGAATGAAGGTTATAGGAGTTAAAAAGGATATACAAGACTCAGATTTAAATGTTATTCCTGATGAACTTTATCCCTATTCAAAAGTTTCCGAAGTTTTGAGGATATCCGATATTTTAGTGTTAGCTTTGCCTTTAGCTCCTGAAACAAGAGATTTTATTGGGGAGGAAGAGTTAAAAATTATGAAGAAAGACGCCATCTTAGTAAATATAGGAAGGGGAAAAACTATAGATGAAAAAGCACTTATTAAAGCTTTAAAAGAGAGCTGGATCCAAGCTGCACTCCTTGATGTCTTTTATGAAGAGCCTTTACCTTTTGATAGTCCCCTATGGAATCTTGAAAATGTGATAATTACTCCTCATATTGCAGGGATGACTCCATATTACGATGAGAGAATGGTTGATATATTTGTTTCTAATTTGAGGGTATATCCAGATATAAGTAAAATGATAAATGTAGTTGATAAAAAGTTAGGCTATTAGGATAAATAGTAATTAGGGGGGATAAAATCCCCCCTTGGATACTTATTCTTCTTCCTTTTTCTCTGTCTTCTCTTTCTTTTCAGAAAGCACTGTTTTTAACTCTGAGTACCCAAAAATAGCGAGAATTATTCCAAGGAATACTAAGAAAATTGGGACTCCAGCCATTAGTGCTTTAACAAAATATGACCACCAAGCTACTAATCCCCATATGCCTAATGCAACACATACAATCCCCAAAAGAATAATAAGAATTTTGCTAACCAAAAGATTCACCTCCATTTCAAAAAATTTAAAACTAACCTAATTATAACCTATTTATTAACTTTTTGTCAGTTTTGGAAGTATTTCGTAGAGATCTTTTAAGGTTCCATTTAAATCAGGTCTTAGATCTTCCTTCCCATAATTTATTAATTGACTCTCAGTTACAAGAAATGTAGTTATTCCTAATCTCCCTGCTGGTAAATCTTCTTCTACATCGTTTCCTACCATAATTGCTTTCTCTGGCTTTTCCTCTATTTTTTCTAAGATTTCTTTATAGTATTCTGGGAATGGTTTACAGGCATGCATTATCTCCATAGAAGTTATTAAATGAAAGGGAAATTCAGAAAGACCCGCCCAAGAAAGTCTCTCCTTAATTGCTATGAGAGGAAATACAGGGTTAGTTGCTATTATGACTTTTAGACCTAAGTCAAAAGAACGTTGAACAATCTCTCTTGCATATGGATGAGGCTTAACATTTCCAAGATCTTTTATCTTAGGAAATATATTTAGGTAAAAATTATTGAAAAATTCATTAAAATCTTTTCTACTTCTCTCTGTTAATCTCTCAAATTCTCCCCAGAAGACTTCTTCATTGCTTTTAGGACCCCTGTTCTGCATCATTTTTTTTACTGCTTCTTGTAAGCTTTGAAAAAGTAAATTTGCATCTCCTAAATTTTTCTTCTTAAACTCTTCCATTAAAAGAGAAAAGTAACATTTGATAAAAGTATCTGTATCATTTAAAAGTAAGGTACCATCAAGATCAAAAAGGATTGCGTTAAACATACTTTCACCTCTTTCATTTTAAAATTATCAATTTTTGTCCTTTTTTCCATATCCATCTTCCTACGCCATAGACAATAGGAAGTATTAATATGGAAAGATATGCCTTGTGAGATAAAATTAAAAAGTCATAAAGCCCATGCCAGAAGATAGGATATGTTAACGCTTGGATCAAGTATTTCTCTGGGTGATAACTGAATTTTGCAAGTCCAAAAGCATATCCCATAAATAATGCAAAAATAAAATGAGCAGGAACAGCAAGAAAAGCTCTTAAAACTCCTGTTATAAAACCATCTGCAGATACATAGAGGATATTTTCAAGAGTAGCAAATCCTAATCCTACCATAACTGAATATACAATTCCATCAAAGGGTTCGTCAAATTCTTCTTTTGGATATAAATATTTATATATAACAAGATATTTAGCTCCCTCTTCAACAAGAGCTATCCCTATAAGAGCGTATATAAAAGTAGAGATGAGATCTTTGCCAAGGGGTATAAGATTTAGTGACTCTATAACAAATTCAAGAAAGGCAGCTGGAAAAGAAATAATCATGCCCAGTAAAAAAGCATAAAAAATTAGAAGGGATGGCTCTTTATTCCATCTATCTTTACTATATACATACCATCCCAATGCTATTCCCGGAGCTATGGCAATAATCAGTATATCCATGCTATGAATTAGTATATTATATAAGGGAAAGAAAAGCCATACCTATGAATTTGAAGAGATTAAAACTTGACAAATTTAGTCTCTATCTTTTACACTATTTAATAAGGTAATTTAGATGTTTCTATTTAAACTTTGGAGAGTAGGAGGGGCAAATGGCAACTCGTGAAGAAATCTTAAAACATTTTTCTAAAGATCCTGATTATATTATAGAGATCCTTCATGCTCTTCAGGATAATAATCTCTACAACTATCTTACTCCAGAGGATATTAAGGCATGTGCAGATTATTTAGAACTTCCTTTAAGTTATGTAGAAGGAGTTGCTTCCTTTTATTCCATGTTTAGCCTACGACCGAGAGGTAGATTTATTATAAGGTTATGTGATTCTCCTCCTTGTCATCTTGTTGGTTCGGAATCTCTTTTGGAATATCTTCAGGGAAAGCTAAAAGTTAAAGTAGGAGAAACTACTTTTGATAGGGTATTTACTCTGGAGCTTACCAGTTGTCTTGGGGTTTGTGCGGTAGCTCCAGCTATGATGGTAAATGAAGAGGTATATGGAAATCTTACACTTGAGAAAGTGGATGAAATTCTTGAAAAGAAGAGGGGGAGCTTATGAGTATTCTAAGAAGTCATGTTTTAATTTCTATAGATGCTAATACTCTTCTTTATGGTGCAAAAGCAGTAGAAGAAGCTTTAATAGAAGAGCTTAAAGAAAGAGGACTTGATAAAGAAGTGGGAGTTATAGAGACAGGTCCGTTGGGAATTATTGGAAAAGGTGTGGTGATGGTAGTTTACCCTGAGGGAGTATATTATGGAAATGTAAGAGTTGAGGATATTCCCGAGCTTGTGGAAGAACATTTTATGAAGGGACGTCCATTGAAGAGATTGATGCTGGATGTAGCTTCTACTCCTACTCTAATTACTCGTGAGGAGATGGGACTTACTAAAAAACAGGTAAGGATTGTGTTGAAAAACAGTGGAGTTATTAATCCTGAAAGTATAGAGGAGTATATCGCTTCTGATGGTTTTGAAGGACTTACAAAAGTCCTTATGGAAATGACACCAGAGGATGTTATAAAAACTGTTAAAGATTCTGGACTCAGAGGGAGAGGTGGTGCAGGTTTTCCTGCAGGATTAAAATGGGAGCTTGCTTATAAGGTTCCCTCTGACGAGAAATATGTAGTGTGTAATGCAGATGAGGGAGAGCCAGGAACCTTTAAAGATAGACTTATATTAGAAGGTGATCCTTATAGAATTGTAGAAGCAATGACTATTGCTGGTTATGCAATAGGATCCAAAAAGGGATTTGTTTACATAAGAGGAGAATATGAACTTTCTATTGAAAGAATGCAAAATGCTATAAATGTTGCAAAAGAATATGGACTTCTGGGAGAGCATATTTTGGGGACTGATTTTTCCTTTGATATTGAAGTAAGAAAAGGTGCTGGAGCATATGTCTGTGGTGAAGAAACTGCACTTATTGAATCTTTAGAAGGGAAAAGAGGTATTCCAAGAATAAAACCTCCTTATCCTGTATCTTATGGATTAAGGAGTAGTCCTACGGTAGTTAACAATGTAGAGACTCTTGCAAATGTTCCCGACATTATTAGAAATGGGGCAGAGTGGTTCAGACAATTTGGTACTGAAAAATGTTCAGGAACAAAAGTTTATACTATTTTAGGAGATGTAATGAATGCAGGCTTAATTGAAGTGGAGATGGGGACTCCATTGAGAGATATTATTTTCCAGTATGGAGGAGGAATAAAAGAAGGTAAGCATTTTAAGTGTGCTTTAGTGGGTGGTGCTGCTGGGGCATTTTTAGGGGAAGAGATGCTGGATGTTCATATGGATTTTGAAAGTTTAAAGGAGTATAAGGCAGTCTTAGGATCTGGCGCAATTCTTGTAATGAGTGAGAATAGTTGTATAGTGGATATGTTGAAGAGTGTTCTTAGATTTTTTGAACATGAAGCTTGTGGAAGGTGTACCCCTTGTAGAGTAGGGACTGTAAGGCTTGTAGAGATAATAAATAAGTTTGCAAGTTTAGAAGGTACAGAAAAAGACATAGAAGAAATGGTAAATATAAGCCTTGTTATGAGAGATGCTTCCTTCTGCCCATTAGGACAGTCTGTCTATCTTCCTGTAACATCTGCAGTTAAATACTTTAGAGATGAATTTATAGATCATTTTGAAAATAAGAGATGTGTCTCAGGAAGATGTAAACCTAAGAAGATTTTAGTTTGAGTAAAGCCCCCTTAATTTTTAAGGGGGCTAATTTTTTTTATATATCTATTCCAATTGCTTTCTTAACTACTAAACCAATGATAAAGCTAATGAAGGATACTGAGAATATTATTATTATCATTTCTAAAAATCTCTTTTTAAAATCTAAATCCTTTGCTACTGAGATGTAATAGTTAAAAACAAGTACTAAGAGAGATGAAAATAAAAGGCAAAAGACTAATGCTAAGACATAATTTTGAGTAAGAAAATAAGGTAAAATTAATACTATTACTGCCATAATGTATGTTAAACCCGTGATAAGTGCTGCTTTTAAAGGATTTCTATCACCCTCCTCTGCTTTTACAGATAAATACTCAGAGCATGCCATAGATAGAGCTGCTGCTATTCCTGTAATAAGTCCTGATAAAGATATAAGTTTTGTGTTTTGAAAAGCAAAAGTAAGTCCAGCTAATGTTCCTGTAAGCTCTACTAAAGCATCACTTAAGCCAAGCACCATAGAACCCACATAGTTTAGCCTCTCTTCATTTAATAAGCTTAATAGTTTTTGCTCATGTTTCTCTTCATCTTCTAAGATTTTCTTTATCTCTGGGAAAGAGTTGATAATAGAAGAGTAACCTTTTATAGCGTTATCTTCTCCTGTCTCCATGAGTTTAAGAATAAAAGTGAATCCGAAGATTTTTTCTAAAAAAAGATAAATAAAGATTTTGAATTTATTGGGGGTGATATCTTTATTGGATAAATTTTTTAAAACATTGTAATGTTTTAACTCATCTGCGGCAATCTCGTCAAAAATCTTTTTATTTTCCTTGTCTTTTTCCCATGAAGATAGTTTTTTATAAATAAAATGTTCAGTTATTTCATTCCGTTGCATGATTTCTAAAATTTTAGTTTCTTCTTTCATTTTTTCACCTCCTAAGAGTTAAATATAGCACATTTTAATTTTTTACTTTGACTGTAAATTTTCCTTTTCGGCTATTTTTAAAGTTTTGCACAATTTTACTATCTTAAACAAGAAGTTGACGATATGGCTTAAAAATAATATAATTTCTCAGCAAAAATTTATTTTGTTTTGGGGGTAAAAAGTATTGAGACCCGTAAATATAAAAAATATGCGAATCACCAATATATCTTTGGTGCTTGATACTATCCGTAGAATGGGACCTATTTCTCGGTATGATATTTCTAAGGTAACAAAATTAAGCCCTTCTGCTGTGTCAAATATTGTAGAGAACTTGGTAAATATAGGTATAGTAAAAGAATCACCTGCTCAGCTTACAAAAGTAGGAAGACGACCAATAGAGCTGACTTTAAATGAATCAGGATATTATCCTATAGGAATAGAGATTGAAAAGGATAAAATAACAGGAATATTAATGGCTCTTTCTGGAAAAATTTTAAGGAAAGAAATTATTAATCTCAATACTACTGATGAAAATATTATACTAAGTGCGGTGGTAGATATTTATCGCAACCTTATTGATGGTATTAAAAAAGAAGAAATTATTGGATTAGGAGTTGCAGTTCCTGGAACTATTAATAGGAAAGAGGGTATATGTATTTCTTCCCCTAATCTTGGATGGAAGAATGTAGTGGTAAAAGATTTTCTTTTAAAATATATAAAGAATGTACCTATCTTTATAGAGCATATTGTAAAAGCAGTGACTTATGGAGAACTTTGGTATGGAGCTGGTATAGGTAAAGACAATATTATCTGTATTAGAGTTGGTAGTGGCGTAAGTGCTGGATTAATCCTTGATGGAAAACTTTATAGGGGACCCGATGATAGGGCAGGAGAATTTGGACATACTATTGTAGAGAAAGATGGTAAAAAATGTAAATGTGGAAGTTATGGATGTCTTGAAAGCTATGTATCAACCCAAGTGCTATTTGAGAAGGTAGCTGAAGGAGTACAGAAAAATGCTTATACAAGGGTAACCTTGGAAAATAAAAGTAAAGATGAACTTTTAGATATGATTATTGATGCTGGTAGATCTGGAGATAGATTTATTTTAAATATATTTGAGGAGATGGGCACCTATCTTGGAATAGGTATTGCAAATCTTATAAATCTTCTTAATCCTGATATTGTGATTATTGCTGGAGGACTTTCAAAGGCAGAAGAACTTATTTTGGAACCTGTAAAAAGAGTAGTAAATTTACATGCTTTTCCACCTGTGCCTGAGATTATAACTACAAAACTTGGGGGACTTACCTGTCCTATAGGAGCTGCTGCAGAGGTTATAGAGAATACCCTCTTAAAGAAGGTCTTTGAGGGTGAGGAGAAGGATATTTTCTAAGATTTTTTGATAAGAAAAGAAAAAAAGAAAACTACAGTTAATACAAGGACTGTGGTAGAACCAGCAGGAAGATTAAAATAATAAGATAAAATTAAACCAGAAAAGATAGAGAATATATTTAGAAAGATGTTAAGAAGGATTAGTTTTTTAAAGTCTTTTACAAAAGGAAGAAGAGTTGCGGTAGGAATAATCAAAAGAGCAGAAGAGAGGATAACTCCTACAAGTTTACTTATAAGTACTATAGCTATACCAGTTAATGTTAAGATGAATTCTTCCAGTTTAAATGTATTTATCCCTGAAATCTCGGCAGATGTTTGATCAAATATAAGATAAATTATTTTCCAATAGTTTTTTACAAAAAAGATGATTAGAAATATTGAAAAAATAAAAGTTATGATTAAGTCAACCTCATTTATTGCTAAGATATTTCCAAAAAGAAAGCTAAAAAGATCAACAGTATAACCCTTATGTAGGCTTAAAAGCAATGCCCCAAGTGCCATAGACGAAGAAAAATATATACTGATAGGTACATCTTGTTTGAGTCCCGCCTTTTTTACTATGTAAGGCATAGTCCATATCATAAGAAGGGTAAAAATTATACCTGTTATGGTCGTGTTTATTCCAAGTAGATAACCTATAGCAAGCCCTCCAAATGCAGCGTGGCTGATACCAGCCCCCATAAAGCTTATTCCTCTTAAAAGAAGATAAATACCCATGATAGAGGATATAATACTTAAAAAAATTCCTGCTAAAAAAGCTCTTTGCATAAAGGAGTAACTTAATATATCCAAGTTTTCAATCCTCCTTATGGGTTAAGAATAAAAATTCTTCGCCGTACAACTCTTTTAATATATTATAGGTCTTAATATCGTCAGGACATCCATGAAGGTATATTTTCTTATTCATACATGCAATTTTCTTAGCTTTGTTAGTTATTATACCTACATCATGAGATACAAGAAGAATAGTTATCCCCTTTGAGTTTAGTGTTTCTAATAAGCTATAGAACTTATTTTGAATCTTTATATCAATCCCTACGGTTGGCTCATCTAAAAGGAGAATTTTGGGCTCTTGGGTGATAGCTTTTGCTATAAGTACCCTTTGCTGTTCTCCCCCAGAAAGTTCACTGAAAATATTATTTGTATATGTTTCTATCTCTAATTCTTCCATTACTTTTTCTATGACATTAAAGTCTTCCTTAGTAAGTTTTTTCCAATCTTTGAAAACCTTCCTTCCTAAAGCTACGATCTCCCGTACTTTTAGAGGAAGGTATTTCTCAAGATCTGGTTTTTGTGCTACATATCCTAACCATTTCCTTTCTTCTTTAAGTTGGGTAGAATTTTTACCAAAGACTTTTACTTCTCCTGAAGTGGGTTTTAAAAGTCCCACAATTATTTTAAAAAGGGTTGACTTTCCCCCACCATTAGGACCTATTATTCCTAAGAATTCTCCTTCCTCTACTTCTAAGTTAATATTCTCTAATATGGGAATATGGTTATAGCTGAAGTATAGGTTTTTTATCTCAATGATTTTGTTCATAAAACACCTGCTTTAAAATAGATAAATTTTCCTTTATTAATTCAAAGTAATCTTTATTATAACCGATAGGATCCAGATTTATAATTTTAACTCCTGTCTCCTTCTGAATAATATTTAAAATAGGAGGATCTGAAAATGGTTCTTTAAATATAGCTTTTATATGAGACTTCCTTATAAGTTGAATAATCTCTGCAATCTTCTTTGGAGATGGTTCTTTTCCCTCCCCTTCTTCAATATATGTAATTACTTTTATATTATATCTTTTAAAAAAGTAGTACCAAGATGGATGATAAGCTATCACTTCTTTTTTAGGAAAGTTAGATAGTTCTTTTTTTATGTAAAGATCAAGTTGATCAATCTTCTTATTATAGTTTTTAAGATTATTTTCATAATAGACTCTATTTGTAGGATCTAAGGATATTAATTTAAGAGATATATTCTTGGCAATCTCTTTTGTCAGGATGGGATCAAGCCATACATGTGGATTTTCATTATCCAGCTTTATGTTTTCTATAACCTTTATAAAATTCTTCTTTATAATTAATTTTTCAGCCCATAGATCCACATCTCCACCATTCAGTATTACAAACTGTGACCTTTCAATGTCTTTCATGGTTTGTGGGGTAGGTTCAAAGATATGAGGATTGAAATTTCCCTTTAAGAGAGTTACTACATCCCATTCTTTTCCTACAATATATTTTGTTATACTCTCAAGAGGAGGAATAGAAACTGCTATAGTTCTTTTTTCTCCCACCGATAGGGTTAATGTAAAGATTATTAGAATGAATATTAGGAGTATTTTTTTCATTTTTATCCTCCTTTAGATAATTCAGTTTATAAAAATTATAGCTTTTAAATTTTTAAGTATAAAGAATTTTTTTATGGTAGAATTAGTAATGGTATCTTACTAAATGGGAGAGAAAATATGAGAAAAGGAAGAACCCCAGAGTATATAGGAAACTATAATAAGAATTTAATACTTGTATACTTCTAAAAATAGGTCTAAATTTTCAGAGATTGTGGAGAAACTTTTTGAGAAAAATTTGTTTTAGAACCTTGGGAATGTAGAGATGGAAAGAAGAAGATATTAGAGGATATCTTTGAAAATAAGTTTTTATAAGGAGGTTTTAAAATGAAAGTTTCTGTTATTGGAGGAGGAAGTACCTATACTCCAGAATTAATTGAGGGTTTTTTTGATATTTGGGATAAGGTTAAACCTCTAAAGATTACTCTTTTGGATATAAATTATGAAAGATTAAGTATTGTCTACGATTTTCTCTTAAGAATGATAAAAAGGGCTGGTGCAGAGATTGAACTTGAGATGAGTACTGATTTAGAGGAAGCATTAAAAGATGCTGACTTTGTTATTAATCAGATAAGAGTTGGAGGTAATCAGGCACGTCTTTTAGACGAAACTGTTCCTTTAAAGTATGGGGTATTAGGTCAAGAAACTACAGGAGCTGGTGGTTTTGCGAATGCTCTTAGAACTATCCCTGTGGTGTATGGGATAGCAAAGAAGATAGAAGAAGTTTGTCCTTCTGCCTGGCTTATTAATTTCACAAATCCTTCTGGAATTATTACTGAGATGCTTTTAAAGTATACAAAAGTTAAATCTATTGGACTTTGTAATGTTCCTATAAACTTTCAAAAACTTTTTGCAGACCTGGCAGAAGTCTCTCCAGAAGATGTTTTCCTTGATTACTTTGGATTGAATCATCTGAGCTTTGTAAGAAAAGTTTTTGTGAAAGGTGAGGATAGAACTAAGGAATTATTTTTGAAAGTTAGAGAAAGAATTTCTGACGAAGAAAGGATGATTCTTGATAATGTTAATATGTTTCCTAACTATTATTTGGGGTATTTTTACCTGAGAGAAGAAAGAGTGGAAGAAGTAAAGCATAAACCTAAAAGAGCTGAGGAGGTTTTAAAAATTGAATCTGATTTATTGAATCTTTATAAAGATTCTTCCTTGGATAAGAAACCTGAAGAATTAAGCAGGAGAGGAGGAGCTCTTTATTCAAGGGCTGCTGTAAATCTCATATCAGCCCTTTCTGGATTGAAAGAAGGATTTCAGATTATAAATGTGAAAAATGAAGGAGCTATTTCTGATCTTCCCTATGATTCAGTTGTAGAGATTCCAGTTTATCTTCAAAAAGATAGGTTTCACCGTTATGTTATTGGAAAGTTACCAATTTCTGTAAGGGGTACTATTCAATCTGTAAAAACTTATGAGGAACTCACAATAGAAGCGGCTATGGAATCTTCTTACAAAAAAGCTCTTATGGCTCTTACGCAGCATCCTCTTATCTCTTCTATGACACTGGCTAAGAAAATTTTGGATGATTTAATCTCTACTAATAAAGATTACTTCCCTAAACTTATATAGGGAGGAGTAAAAATGAAGTATTTTCTTGGTATAGATGCGGGAGGGACAAAAACAGAGGCTATTATTTTGAATGAGAAATGTGAGATAGTGGGTATTGGAAGATCTGGTCCTGGAAACTATGAAGGAATAGGTATGGAAGATGCAAAGAAAAATTGGATGTTAGCTATAGATAGAGCTAAGGGAGAACATAAAGATATAACTTTTGAATTTGCATGCTTTGGACTTGCTGGTGCAGATTTTCCTGAGGATTTTCAGATGTTAGAAAAAGAAGTAAGATCGTTGAATTTAGTAGAAAATTTCATTATTGAAAATGATGCTTCTATCGCTCTTAGAGCTGGGAATAAAGAGTATTGGGGAGTAATAATAGTAATGGGCACGGGTAATAATGGCTATGGACGTACAAGAGATGGAAGATGGTATAGATATTTTGGTGAAGGATATATTTTTGGAGATTGGGGTGGTGCCTCTTCAGTGGTGGAAGAAATGCTTTTTAGGGCTTTTAGATCATATGATGGAAGAGGGACAAAAACTCTTCTTGAAGATGAGGTATTAAAGTTCTTTGAGGTAAAAGATTATAATGAACTTGCTAAAAAGTTATATTATAACCCTTCAGATTTCTATAAAGCTTTGAATATGGCACCTTTGCTATTTGAGGTAGCAAAGAAAAAAGACAAAGTAGCTTTGGAGATTATTGAGAGGGTTGTTAATGAGACAGTACTCTCAGCCTACAATTTGATGAAAAAATTAGATTTGCTCAATGATGAAACTCCTGTGGTTCTTGCAGGAGGCTTGTATAAGGGAGCGAATTTTCTTCCCGAATATATCCAAGGGAAATTAAGAATGTATGCAGAAAAAAGTAAGGTAGTACTTCTCAAGATACCTCCTGCTGTTGGGGCAGGTTTAATTGCTTACGAATTTTCTGGATATAAAGTTACTGATGAGATATGGGAGTATCTATGGAATTTTGACTATAGCAGTAGAGAATGGTTCTAAAATAAGCTCATTTTCATTTAATATTACATTTCTTAGATATATTATTTCCTGAATGGTATCTTTTAATGAGAAAGTATTTTGTATGCGGTTTAGATTATGAATTACGAGAATTTTTTCATCCCCATAATATCTAATATAGGCTAAAGTTGAATTATCCTTTGTCTTTACCTTCTCAATATCACCTAAGGCTAATGCTTTATGATTTATTCTTGATCTTATTAGCTTTCTATATTGATTAAGTATACTTTTTGGATCTTTATCTAAAGTTTCCACAGAGGTTCCATTATTTGGTAGATTATAAAAAGGTTTTATCCAATAAGTTTGCTCAGGGCTTTTCATATTATCAGTCCATTTAAAAGGTTCTCTTATATATTCATCAGGTTTTGCTCCTTCCATACCAATTTCTTCTCCATAATAAATGAATGGAGTTCCAGGAAGAGTTAAATAGATAGATGCCGCTAAAATTGCTTTATCTATATTTCCCCCAAATCCTGTTTTAACCCTATTTTGATCATGATTTCTCAGAAATATAGCATCAGCAAAATCAGAATTATTTTCTCTAAAAAGATCTCTTTCATAATTAATAAACTCTACAATTCCCAAATCTTTCTGGTTTGCTACAGAGCTTATAATTTTATCTGAGAGGGGAAAATTAAAATTAGAGGGTAGTCCTTTATAATATTCTGCTATAGTAAACTCATTATCCCATACCTCACCTACTAAGTATATATCTGGCTTTATACCTCTTAAATAGCTATAAAACTCTTGCCACCAAGAAATATTTTTATAATTTTCATCATAGATATGTTTTGCAGCATCTAATCTAAAACCATCTACGCCTTTTTCTATCCAAAATTTTGCTATCTTTTTAACCTCTTCTCTTACCTTTGGATTATCAAAGTTTAAATCTGGCATTTCAGACCAGAATAAAGCGTAATAGTAGCCCGTAGGCTTTTGATACCATAGATTTACAGGACCTTTATCTGGTTTTTGTGTACTCCAGACATAATAATCTCGGTATGGAGATGTATAAGAAGAGGATGCAGAAATAAACCATGGATGTTTTGAAGAAGTGTGATTTACTACAAGATCAAGAATCACTTTTATTCCTCTTTTATGAGCTTCTGATATGAAATTCTCAAAATCTTCTAATATGCCATACTCAGGATTTATATCATAATAGTCAGTGACATCATATCCATGATAGCTTACAGAAGAAAAGATAGGCATCAACCATATGGCATCTATCTTTAGATCATTTTCAGACTCTTTGCTTCCTGTGTTTAAATAGTTAATTTTTTGAGTAAGTCCTATAAGATCTCCTACCTTATCCCCATCGCTATCCGCAAAGGATCTAACAAAAATCTCATAGAATACCGCATCCTTATACCATGGGATATTCTCTGTACTGGCGTATAAAGGGAAGAGGATAATTAATAAAATAGAGATGAAAATAATTTTTACTACTTTTTTCATACTCCACCCCCTATATTTATTAACACGTGTGAGTCTCTCTTAATTTAGAAGCCCGGAAGTAAATAAAACCCCCGGGCTTTTTTTCCTACCCTACGCTTCTTGTAAAAAGTTTAACACAGGTTTAATATACTGTCAAATTATTTGGTAATGTTTACAAACAAGGATTTAAGAGTTTTATAATGTTAATATTGAACTTTTTTAAATTTTTTTCTTCTTATTAAGGCACATTTGACTTAGTTAATTTAAAGAGAATTTTATTTAATATAAATTTAATGTAAGTCAATGTAAATTTAATTTAATATATATATAATCATATTGCAAGAATATTAGAAGGAGGTGTTTTAAATGTCGTCAAAGATGAAATTTTTAATTTTAACTGTTATCCTTTTATGTTTTCTTTCTATCTCCTTTGCTCAAGCTCCTAAGGTAAAAAATGTTATATTCTTCATTGGTGATGGAATGGGACTTGAGAGTGTAGACCTTTCAAGAATTATTATTGTAGGAAAAGATGAGTATTTTACATTTGAAACTGCGCCATATGTAGGAATTGCTAAGACCTTTTCTGCTAATACTCTTGTCACAGATTCTGCAGCAGCTGGTACAGCATTAGCTACTGGTTTTAAAACTAATAATAGTTGGCTAGGTGTTACGCCTGATGAAAAGAAAGTCAAAACTCTCCTTGAAGCTGCAAAAGAAGTAGGTAAATCTACAGGGTTAATAACTACTGTTACTATTACTCATGCAACTCCCGCTGCATTTGCAGCTCATACTACTTCCAGAGATGAGATCCCAGTAGCAGATCAATATGCGGAATATAAAACTGCTGATATTTATATGGGAGGTGGCTTAGCTTATTTTCTTCCTAAATCTGATCCACAGAGTAAGAGGGAAGATAATAGAAATCTTATTGAAGAGTTTAAGAAGGCAGGATACGAATTTATATCTACACCTGAAGAGTTAGATAAAGCAAAAGCTCCCAATGGAAAACTTTTAGGGCTTTTTGCTGTGGAGCATCTCCCTTACTATATGGATAGAGAATTTCTTAAAGTCAATGTTCCTGATCTTGCTGAGATGACAGAAAAAGCTTTAGATATTCTAAGTAAAAATCCTAAAGGATTCTTCCTTATGGTAGAGGGTGGAAAAATTGATTGGGCTAATCATGTACATGATGCTGCTACTGCTGCTTGGGAAGTTTATGAATTTAATGAGGCAATAAGAGTTGCATTAGACTTCATAAATGAGAACCCTGATACTCTTATTGTTATCACTGCAGATCATGAAACTGGTGGAATAGGACTTTCCACAGGAAAATATGAAATAAATCCTGAGGTTCTTATCAATCAAAAGTTATCTTGTGAGACCTTAGCAACATTAGTTAAAGGGAAAAAAGATGATGAAATTAAGCAAATTTTTGAAGAATATGTGGAAATAACTGATCTAAAGCCTGAAGAATTACAGAAAATAAAGAAGGCAACAGCTATTGATATAGCAGATGTAATTTCTGCAAGAGCTCAGGTTGGATGGACTACTACATCTCATTCAGGTGTAAGTGTACCTGTATATGCTTTTGGTGAGAGCGCAGAACTTTTTGCAGGAGTATATGATAACACAGATATTGCAAAGAAAATTGCTGAGCTTGCAGGATATACATTATCAGAATAATGATTTACAAGGTTGATGCTACTTTTGGGATTCTTGTAAGAGTTGGAGATAAAATACAAAAAGGAGATAAATTAGGTATTGATAAGAATTTAAAAGATATTTTAGCTCAAGAAGATGGAGTAGTTAAGAATATTGTCTTTGATGGAAATGAGCATATGTTTCTGATTGAGGTAGAAGATTAATGGAATATGGGAGAGCTATAGCTCTCCCTTTTTTAATAAATGATGTTCTTTAAAGATTAATCTAATAACCCCAATTTAATTGAATATTATCCCCCAGTTAAGTTTTTTGTAGACATTAAATAGATTTATATGTTATAAAAATATCAACAATGAGTTATAGGGAGGGGTTGCTTATGGTCAAAATTACTATTATTGGAGCAGGCAGTGTCTCTTTTTCTATGAAATTAATCCAAGATCTTAACGTGTTTAGAGATCTTTCTGGAAGTACTGTAACTTTTATGGATATTGATGAGCAGAGATTGAATTTAGTTTACACGTTAGCAGAAAAATATATGAAAGAAGCAGGAACAATTTTGAAGCTTGAGAAAACTACAGATAGGAAGAAAGCTTTGGATGGGGCAGACTTTGTTATAAATACTGTAAAAATTGGTGGATATCATAATATGGAAAAAGAAAGAGAGATAGCAGAAAGTCATGGATATTATAGGGGGGTAGATGATAGAGTAAGTGATTATTATGGCGGATTTGCTGCATATGAGCAACTAAAGTTTATTCATGAGCTTGCAAGAGATGTGGAAAATATATCTCCTAATGCATGGTATATGCAGGTTTCAAATCCAGTTTTTGAAGGTACTAATTTAGCATTGAGAGAGACGGGATTAAAAGTGGTAGGTTTCTGTCATGGATATTTAGAGGTATTTAGTGTAATGAAAGCTTTGGATTTAGATCCAAAAGATGTGGAAGAACAAGTTGCTGGATTTAATCATTGTATATTCTTGACTAAATTCAAACATAAAGGGGAAGATGCATATCCTCTTATTGATAAATGGATAGAAGAAGAAGCTCCAAAACTCTGGAGTTCTTATGACTATAGGATCTCTCCATGGGAATATACGCAGCTTTCTCCTGCCAGTGTGGAGATGTATAGATTGTATAAGTTATTTCCTATTGGGGATACTCCAAGAAGTGTTTCACCTTGGTGGTTCCATACAGATCTGAATGAAAAGAAAAAATGGTTTCCTGCAGGAGGACCTGATTCTGAAATTGGATGGACTATGTATCTTTATGGGTTAAAGCTGAGGCTACTACAAATGGAGAGACTTGCAGGAGATCCAAATATTTTAATAACAAAAGAGATTCCTATGGAAGAAAGTACAGAATCTATTGTACCTTTTGTAGATGCTATAGTTAATAATCATAGGAGAAGACTGGTTTTAAATGTTCCCAATAATGGGGCTATAAAAGGAATTCCAGATGACGTAATTGTAGAGATACCTGTGTATGTAGATAAAAATGGAATAGAAAGGGAGAAAATTGAAAATATACCATCCAGATTAATGTTATATGTTTTAATACCCAGATGGCTCAGAATGGAAAGAATATTGCAGGCATTCCAAGAAGGAGATAGGACCAGTTTACTTCTCACGATTATGGATGATCCAAGGACAAAGAGTTTTGAACAAGGGAAAAATCTTATAGAAGCTATTCTTTCTCAACCATGGAATGAAGAAATGGACAAACATTACAAATAATTTTGGTATGTTTGAGGGAGTATAAAGGATATTTTCTTACTTCAAAGAATCTTTATACTCCCTTTTTATATTTTTAGTTTTTTGCTTTAAGAATTAAGGTAAATGAATCAAAATCCCTAAGGGGTGGAATATTTATACCTATATTCATTAATTCATCCCCAAAATATTCCTTATCTGTTCCATCTGCTACATATATTTGTTCTGGATCAAGTCCATCAAGTTTTAATTTCTTAAAGGGAGGATTTGGTTCTGCTAATATATTTACATAAACTACAAACGCCTCTTTTTTATCTGGGGTGACAAACATCCATGATGCTGCAGTATTTTCAAATGGATTTATAAGGCGATATAGATCTCCTTCAAATACAATATGCCATATTTTTTTGTAAAGTTCTACTTGCTCTTTAACTACTTCCTTTTCTCCTTCAGATAATTTAGTGAGATCAAGTTCATATCCAAAGACGCCAGACATGGCAACAGAACCTCTTGTTTTTAAAGGGGTAACTCTTCCTACCTGATGGTTTGGTACTGCAGATACATGGGCTCCCATGGTACTTGCTGGATATACGATACTGGTTCCCCATTGAATTTTTAATCTTTCAATAGCATCACTATTATCACTAGCCCATATTTGAGGCATATAGTAAAGTATTCCTGGATCATATCTTCCTCCACCCCCAGAACATCCTTCAAAAAGGATATATGGAAATTCTGTGGTTAATTCTTCTATCATCTCATAAAGAGATAATACATATCTATGAAAAACCTCCTTCTGCTTCTCAGAGGGAAGAGCAAGAGATCCTACTTCTGTCAATGGTCTATTCATATCCCATTTTATATATTCAATAGGTGCACTTCTAATTATCTCTTTCATCATTCTTAACACTTCTTTTCTTACTTCCTCTCTTGTTATATCTAAGACATATTGATTTCTACAAGGAGATATGGGTCTACCTTTTACTTGTATACACCAATCAGGATGTTTTTTATAGAGCTCACTATTAGGTGATACCATTTCGGGTTCAAACCAAAGTCCAAATTTTAACCCCATTTCATTTAATTTTTTTCCAAGACCATCAAGCCCGTTTGGTAATTTCCTTTTATCTACATACCAGTCTCCTAAGGAGCTTGTGTCATCATCTCTTTTCCCAAACCATCCATCATCAAGGACAAATAGTTCTATTCCAAGTTCTTTTGCATTCTTTGCTAAATCTAATAGTTTATCTTCATTTATATTAAAATAGACTGCCTCCCATGTGTTTACTAATATAGGTCTTCTTTTATCCCTATAAACTCCTTTACAAAGTCTTTTTCTATAAAGCCTATGATAAGTTCTGGACATATCTCCCAGCCCTTGAGAGGAGTAAACCATTACTACTTCTGGAGTCTGAAAAGATTCTCCCTTTTCAAGATTCCAGGTAAATTCAAAGGGATTTATTCCCATAGAGACTCTGGTAGTATTAAATTGGTCTACTTCTGCAAAAGCTGCAAAATTTCCGCTATATACCAAGCTAAATCCGTATACATCTCCATATCTTTCAGTTGCATCTTTAGCAAGTAGTGCAATAAATGGATTATGTTGGTGAGAACTTTCTCCTCTGGAGCTTTCAATTGTCTGGATGCCATGGATTAAAGGGACTCTCTCTATATATCTTTCTCTTGCCCATGATCCCCAAAGACTTAGGAGATCAAAATTGCAATGGTCAAAATCTATAGATGCACTTAATGCCCTTAAAATTTTTAATTTTTGATTCCCTTCATTTATAAACTTTACGCTACGAGTAATGGCATTATAATCCCTATAAGCTGTATAAATAAGAATTACTTTAAGACCAATTAAATCATCAAATAGTTCTATTTCTAAGGTCTGTGCTTCGTCGTCCTCTTCTAAATAAGTAGCAGGAAGTCCAGGAAGTTTTGGCTTTCCATTATAGATTTTGTAAGATTGAAATCTTAGATCAGTAATTCTTGATCCATCTTCCTCTTCTATTTGATAGGCAGGATGGCGAAAGTCAGAGTTTCCATATGCTGGATATTCTAATGGCATTCTATCCAAAGTATAACTTTTGTCATTAGGGTCAGGATTTGCACCAAAAGGAGATGCTACTAAGACATCTGAAAAACTTGAATGATTCAATCTTTTACCCCAATAAAGATGAGTTAAATAATGATTTTTAAAAATTTGGATAAGATAGCTTGTTTCTCCAGCTATAAGGTGGAAAATATGGTTCTTCTCATCAAAAAGTATAGACATAAGAGCTTCACCCCTTTTTACATAATTTTTATATTTAATTAGGTCTTTACTATTTTGTAGGTTCTATAAACCTGCCCATAAAAAGTATAGTTCCTGTCTTTAATATTATAGCTTGAAAATATGTTTGGTGAATTTTATATCTCCTTAGTAAATGCTATCAAATTATATCATACTACTGAAAAAAACCTTTTCTTTTCTATATATAAATGGTATAATGCTTATATCTATGAAGTCTAAATATCTTTTTGGATCTTTAATACTGGTTTTTGTACTTACCACTTTTTCTTATGCTTTTACCTTTGCTGTTATTGGAGATAGAGCAGGTAGACCTATGAGTGGTGTTTTTGAGAAAAACTTACAAGAAGTATTAAAGACTAAACCAGATTTTATCATCCAACTTGGGGATATTTTAAATGATAGTAGTAACAGCGAATATGAGTTTGTAAAAAATCTTCTTAAGGATGTCAAGATACCTATTTATTTTGTTCCAGGGAACCATGATCTTATGGGTGATCCTAAGGGAGAGAAATATCAAAAATTTACAGGTAGACCTCTATATTACTATTTTGATTATGAGAATGCGAGATTTATTATTTTAAATAATGCATCTGGAGGAATAGGAAAGGAACAAAAAAAATGGCTTATAGAAGTTTTGGAAAGCACAGATAGGAAGTATAAATTTGTTTTTATGCATCAGCCCTTAATTTCTCCAGGTTTTTTCTTTTTGTTTCATAAAATTAATCCTATTGAGTCTAACGAGTTAATGAAAATTTTTGAGGAGTACAAAGTAAATTATGTCTTCTCTGGTCATATCCATATGTATTACAAGAAAGTTATTAATGGGACCACATATATAATTTCTGGTATTGGGGGATCAACTCCTTATGTATCTCCTGAGGATACTTACGGAAAACCTCACTTTATTTTAGTTGATGTAAAAGAAAATAAGATAGAAGATAAGATGATTATTGTTCCTATAAATTGAATTCTTTATAAAGTAGTTTTTTCTTCCGATCCTTTTAGACATAAATATTTTAGTAGAAAAGAGGTGAAAGATTTTTGAGTGGGAGGTAATTACATAATAATATGGCATCTTCTATAATAGAGAAAGTGAGGGATTTTATATGAAATGGTTAAAAGTTGTATTGTTAATTCTGATATTATCTATTTCAACCTCATTAGGTTGTAAAGAGGAGGGATCTATGAACACTGAGATTCCATCGTTATGTCAGGTTTATAAAGACTATTTTCTCATTGGGGCAGCAGTAAATCCTCAAACTATAATATTTTACGATGAACTTTTGAAGAAACACTTTAATAGTGTAACGCCAGAAAACCAGATGAAATGGGAACTTATTCATCCTATGGCGCAGACTTATAGATTTGCACCGGCAGATAGTATAGTGGATTTTGCTTTAGAAAATAATATAAAGGTAAGAGGGCATACCTTGGTTTGGCATCAGCAGACACCTGAGTGGGTTTTTAGAGATGACAATGGCAAAAATGTGGATAAAAACACTCTTTTAAAGAGATTAGAGGAACATATAAAGAATGTTGTAGGTCATTATAAAGGAAAGGTATATGCTTGGGATGTAGTAAATGAAGCTATCTCTGATAATCCATCAGAATTTTTAAGAGATGCTCTTTGGTATAAAATTGGGGGAGAAGAGGTCATTGAGAAGGCTTTTATATGGGCTCATGAGGCAGACCCTAATGCTTTACTTTTTTATAACGATTATAACTTGGAGGATCCTGTAAAAAGGGATAAGGCATATCAGCTTGTAAAAAGATTAAAGGATAAAGGCATTCCAATTCATGGTGTAGGTATCCAAGCTCATTGGCTGCTAAACTGGCCAACACCTAAGATGTTGGAAGATGCTATTAAAAAGTTTGCTTCATTAGGAGTACAAGTACAAATTACAGAGTTTGATATCTCCATATATACTGATAGAAACGAAAATGCAAATTTTTCTAAAAATCCACCTGAAGATCGCATTGAGAAACAAGCACAAGCCTATAAAGAAGCCTTTGAAGTATTGAGAAGAAATAAAGATTATGTAACTGGTGTGACTTTTTGGGGTGTAGCCGATGATATTACATGGCTTGATTCTTGGCCTGTAAGAGGAAGAAAAGATTATCCTCTTCTTTTTGATATGAATCATAATCCTAAAAAAGCCTTTTGGGAGGTCGTTAACTTTTAATAAATAAGGAGAGAATATATGAAAAAGATTTTTAGTTTTGTCTTAGTGCTTATAGTATTATTAAGTGTCGCTTTTGCACAGACTGCAGTAGGGACAAAAAAATATGTGGATGAAAATTTAGGTTTTTCAATTGTTCCTCCCGAAGGTTGGGAGATAGTAGATGGGAAATCTTATAATGTTACAATTTTAGCCTTAGGTCCTGTAGATAGTGGATTTAGGATAAACTATAATTTGAGCGTTGCTGCTGTACCGTCTGACTTTAGTTTTGACGAGGAAACTGTATCGCAAATAAAAGCACAGCTTCAAGAATTGTCCTCCAAACTAGGAGAAATTCAGTTTATTTCTGAAGGAAGAAATAATGTAAAAGATATGAAAGAATATGAAATAGTTTATCTTTTTAAGTTAGCTGAAGATGTAGTACTAAAGCAGAAACAAGTTTACCTGACTAAAGATGATAAACTTTACGTTTTTACTTTTACTGCGTTAGAAAATAATTTTGATAAGTATCTTCCTATTTTTGAAAAGAGCTTAAATTCTTTAGAGATTTTATAGTATTTTCTTATTTTTAAGATGAAATTGTTAAGAGCCATCCCACTTAAATAAGGGATGGCTCTTGCAAAAGGAAGAAAAGTTTTTCTTTTTAAAAAATACTACCAAGACATTATTTCTCCAGTATAGTCCATATATATGTTCTTATCATTTACATCCCAGTCTTTGAGAGAGAGCTTAAAGATCCCTTCTGCAGATTCTTTAGAAGAGATGTCTGCATCAGGTCCTCCCATATCAGTTCGCATCCACCCCGGATGGATTGCAAGTACTTTTACTCCTTTATTTTTCCCATAATTTTGAAGAATCATGGAGAGCATATTTAATGCTGATTTTGACATACAATATCCATATTCTCTATCTCTCCAGCAGTTGGATATACTTCCTGCTTCAGAAGATATGTTAATAATTAACTTTTTTGTACTTTTTTCCACAAGGGGATAGAAATATTTTAATACCCTTAAAGGTCCCACAGAATTTGTGTTTAAAGTCTGAATTACTTTTTCAATATCTACATCTTCAATAGTTTTAGATTTATCTTCTAAATAAATTGCTGCATTATTAATAAGGATGTCAATATGAGCTACTTTTTCTTTTATACTTTCATAGGCTTCTTTTACAGAATTCTCATCAGATATGTCCATTAGAGAGTGTAGTAAATTTGAATTTCCCTTTAGATTTTCTAAATTTCCAAGATTTTTTCGGTAAGTTGCAATGACAAAATAACCTTGTGATAGATAAAGTTCTGTTAAAGAATAGCCTAAACCTTTTGATGCTCCTGTAATTAAAATATTGTATTTCATTTATAACCTCCTGTAATGTTAATAGTTTCAATTTCTTTATTATTATATCAAAAAGCTTATTTTGGTGTATTTTTATTACTTGTATCCCACTCAAATTAATCTATTCCAAAGATCTGTTTTTTGTAAAAAAGAAGATGAAAGTCTTTCTATATCAAAAGATATTGGTTTGAGAATATTAATATGGATAAAATCAAAATTAAATTTTTAAGTTTTAAAAAATTCCCTCTTGACATTCATGAAATATAGATTTTAACTTAATTTTTAAAGGGTGGGCATTTTATAGAATATAGGATTTTCCTTATTTTTATAAACTTGACAAAATTTAAAGTTATGTTAAAATCATAATTGCCACAGGCATCAAGGGGTCTGTAAAGTAGACCTGAATGCACTTGGTTGAGACAATGTAGGTCTCAGGGACTAAGGAAAGGAGTAGAGGGGAATCTTCTACCTGAGTACTTAGGCAGTCTCTGGAAAGTAATAGGAGTATTAGTAAAGCCTGGTGCTTCTATGAAATCTGGGGCTGAAATCTGAGACTGAGGGTTTTAAAAAGGTGCAGGAGGGGATACTGGAAGGTCTGTTGAGCCTGTGGCACTTTTTTATAGCCTCTTTTCAATATATTTTTTATAAAATAGCATACTGCATAATCTTTTCTTGTGAAGCATCCTTCTTATTAATCTCTGCAGTAATTCTTCCTTTTGAAATTACTAATATGCGGTCTGACAAAGCAAGAATTTCTGGGAGCTCAGAGGATATCAGAATAATTCCGATTCCTTCTTTTGCCATTTCACCAATTAAGCTATGTATCTCTGCTTTTGCACCTACGTCAATTCCTCTTGTAGGCTCGTCTAAGATCAATACTTTAGGCTTTAGTGCTAACCATTTTGCTAAGATTACCTTTTGTTGATTACCTCCCGAGAGAGTATTAACTTTTTGAGAAAAATTTGAAGTTTTAATTCCTAATTTATCCACATATTCCTTCGTAACTGCAAATTCTTTTTCAGATTTTAATAATCCATTAGAGAAGAGAGTTGGTAGTATAGTAAGAGTAACATTTTCATATACAGCCATATTTAAAATAAGTCCTTGTAATTTTCTATCTTCGGGAACCAAACCTATCCCTGCTCTAACTACATCCTTAGGTGATCTTATTTCAAGTTTTTTCCCTTCAAGAAAGATTTCTCCAGAAGTTTTGGGATCAGCTCCAAATATAGCTCTAACTATCTCGGTTCTTCCTGCACCAACAAGTCCTGCGATACCTAAGACCTCGCCCCTTTTTAGAGAGAAAGATATATCTTTTACAAACTTAGATGATAAATTTTTAACTTCAAGAACCACCTCATCCCTACTAGTCTCAGGTTTGGGAATTACTATAACATCTCTTCCTACCATAAGTCTAATTACCTCATTAAATTTTTCTCTTTGACCAGGAAGTTCTCCTACTCTTTTTCCATCTCTTAGAACTATTATTCTATCAGCTATCTGGAAGACCTCCTCTAAACGATGGGTTATAAAAATGATTGAAATACCCTCACTCTTTAACCTTTTCATAATATTAAATAGATTTTCTACTTCCTTTCCTGCTAATGCAGAAGTTGGCTCGTCCATAATTATAAGCTCTGACTTTATGGCTAAAGCTTTTGCTATTTCAACTATTTGTTGCTGGGCAACTGTAAGTTCTTTTACCAAAGTGTTGGGAGAGATATTCAAGCCAAGTAAGTCTAATAATCTTTTTGCTTCCACATAAGCCTTATGATAATCAAAAGTTTTTATAAATCTTCCTTTTTTAGGCTCATTTCCTAAAAATATATTTGTTGCTATATCTAAATTAGGTGCAAGATTAAATTCTTGATGTATTATTGAAATACCTAACTCTTGAGCATGACGTGGATTTTGAGGTTCTATTTTTCTTCCTTTAAAGAAAATAGTTCCTTCATCCTTAGGATAAACTCCTGTAAGGATTTTCATCAAAGTTGATTTACCTGCACCATTCTCTCCAACTAATGCTAATATTTCACTTTTATATACTTCTAAATTAACTTCTGAGAGTGCTTGTACCCCAGGAAAGTGTTTTGAAATATTCTCCATTTTTAATAATAATTCTTCTTCCATATCAGTTCCTCCTTAAAGGAAGGAGGAGGGGTTAAACCCCTCCTCCAGTTTTTTACCAGCCTTGAACAGGAATGCCTAATTCATTTAGCTTCTTTCTATATCCCTCAACACTAAGTGCTTCAGCGCTTTTAACACTCTTTACATATTTGTCTGCAGCAACCACATCTACACCTGTGTCAATTATTCTATTCGCAGGTAAGTCTTTAAGAGTAGCATCTACACCTTTTGTAGCCATCTGGGTTAATACTTCAACACTTCTATAACCCATCATGTATGGTCTTTGTCCTACAGTGGCAGAAATTATTCCTTCTTTTATGTATTGCATATGTTCAGCAGTAGTGTCAAAACACACTATTATTATTTGTCCTACTTTTCCTGCAGATTTTACTGCTTTAGCAGCAGCTGGTCCATTGACAGCATAGACACCAAAGAATCCTTTAAGATCAGGATAAGTTAGTAGAGCTTGTTCTACTAATGTTACAGCTCTATCGGTATCTTCAAAATCACAAAGAGCAGGTTTTGTAACTACTGTAATTCTTGGATTTTTTGCAATGCCATCTGTAAAACCTTTCATTCTTTCTAAGGAGTTCATAGCTGTAAGAGATCCAGTTCCTATAGCAACCTTTCCACCACGAATTCCTAATAGATCAGACATTACTTGTCCTGCAATTTTTCCTGCAGAATAATTATCAGTACCAATATATACAAGTCTCTTACTATTAGGAGCATCGGTATCTAAAGTAATAACAGGTATTCCCCTTGCTATTGCTTTTTCTATTGTTGGTGTAAGTGCTGTAGGATCTGATGGAGCTATTGCTATTCCCTTTACTCCCATAGCTATGAAGGCTTCCATCTGTGAGATTTGGGCGGGGATATCTTCTTTTTGTGGAACAAAGAATGTAGCTTTTACTCCAAGATCTTGTGCAGCTTTTTTAACTCCAAGTTCTACCTCAGCCCAGTAAGGATGTACGGATTTTCCAATGATAGCTACCTGAACTTGCTGAGAGTAAGTAATAGAAAATATCAAGGGAATCAAAAGAAGTAAAACAGCAATTCTAAATTTACGCATTGAGGGATCCTCCCTTTTTAAAAGATTTTTAAATACCGGAGAGAAATACTTTTTATCACCCCCTTTAAGTGAAATATTAAATTTTCTGTCTTTTTCTCAATATATCTAATGTAACAGCAGCAACAATAACTAATCCCATAACTACGTCATGCCAATAAGAAGAGACTTCTAATAAAATCAAACCATCGTCTATGGTACTCATAATAGCTGCTCCTATAAGAGCACCTAAAATACTACCTTCTCCTCCTGAAAGAGAGGTACCTCCTATAACTGATGCAGCAATAGCATTTAATTCGTATCCACTACCAACACCAGCCTGACCTTGACTAAGTCTTGAAGCAATGATAATTCCAGTTACCCCTGCTAAGAAGGAGCTTGAAATGTAACAGAAAATTGTTCTTTTATCTACATCAATACCTGAGAGTCTTGCAGCTTCAATATTTCCTCCTATAGCATAGATCTGTCTTCCTAATACAGTATACTTAGTTATGAAGAAAGTAATAAAAGCAAAGACTAATAAGATAATAAGAGAAATGGGAATACCTAAAATCTCACCTTGTCCTATTATAAAGAATTTCTCAGGTAGTCCTAAAATTGGCCATCCCTTTGTTATAACTGATGCTAAACCTCTTGCAGCAGTAAGAGTGCCAAGAGTTATGATAAAAGGTGGAACTTTTAGCTTGGTGACAAAAGTACCATGCCATAATCCTATTAAAGATGATAAAATTAGGACTAAAAGTATGGAAACATACATATTAATGCCACTTTTCATTAGTAAAGCTACTATAACTCCTGTTAATGCGACCAATGAGCCTACAGATAAATCAATCCCTCCAGTAATAATTACCAGTGTTTCCCCGATAGCAAGTAAACCATAAATTGCGATCTGTCTTGCAACAACTTGTAAGTTGAAGGGAGTTAAAAAACGAGGATTAATTATTGCTATTATTGTGCATAGTACAATGAGTGCTATTAGTATATTTATCTCTTTGAAAGTTCTGAACCTTTTTTTTGTAACGCCTTCTCCAGATTCATTATTCACGTTAGTACCCCCCTTTTCTCTCTTTACGAGTTTATTAATATCGTTTAGATAAACATTTTCCTCATAAGAGTACTCTATTAAAAATATTTTGTCAAGTTATTGACCTTTTAGTTGTTTCTCTTTTAAAATTAAAAGAGGTTTTTCTTTTAAAAGGAGGAGAAGAATATTAGTGGAAGAGTTAGAAAAGTTAAGAGCAAGAATAAATGAGATAGATAAGAGAATATTAGAACTTTTAAATGAAAGAGCAAAGATAGCTCTTGATATAAAAAAATGGAAAGATTCTAATGCTTTTCCTGTTTTTGATCCTGTAAGAGAACGAGAGGTTTTAAAAAGATTAATATCCGAAAGTGAAGGTCCTCTCACATATGAGGCTATTTATGAGATCTTTAAAAGTATAATAAGTCATATAAGAAATCTTGAAGAAGAGATTAAAGTAGGATTCTTAGGACCGGAAGGAAGTTTTAGCCATCAGGCCACAGTAAAGTTTTTTGGGGAAGGAGCAAAATTTATACCCTTTTCTACTGTAGAGGATATATTTAAGGCTTTGGAAGAAGATGCCGATGATTATGGGGTAGTTCCTATTGAAAACTCCTTAGAGGGTACTGTGGGTTCTACAATGGATCTTTTAGCTATTACCACAAGAAAAGTAGTAGGTGAGATATATCTTTCTGTGAGACACTCTCTTCTTTCAGATGCAGATTCATTAGATGATATTAAGAAGGTATATTCTCATCCTCAGGCTTTAGCTCAATGTAGACGTTGGCTTAGACAAAATTTGCCAAATGTGGAAGAGATTCCTACTTCAAGTACCAGTTATGCAGCTATGTTAGTTAAGAATAATAAAGATAGTGCAGCTATAGCGAGTAGTTTTGCTGGCGAAATTTTTGGATTGAAGACTTTAGCTGAGAGTATTCAGGATTCCTGGAATAACAAAACAAGATTTTTAGTACTTGGAAAAAATATCCCAAGAAATTCTGGAAAGGATAAAACATCTATTATATTCTCTGTGAAGCATCAAGCAGGAGCCTTATATAGAGCCTTAAGACCTCTCCATGATTATGGATTGAATATGACTTTAATTCAATCAAGACCTGTGCCTTCTAAATCTTTTGAATATAGATTTTTTGTAGATTTTCAGGGACATATAGAAGATGAAAAAGTAAAAAAGTCTTTAGAAAAGATAAAAGAAGAGTGCTTAGATTTTAAAATTCTTGGATCGTATCCTGAAGCTAACGATCTTTAATCTTTAGGAAAGATTCTTCAAAATAAAATCTTGGCAATAAATTAAATCATCGGGTTCGTTATTAAAAACGGTCTCCACAGTGACTGGACCTTTATAGTTTAATTCGCTAAGTTTTTTGAAGATCTTTTTAAAGTCTATATTACCTTTTCCAAGTTGTAAGTATCTTCTTCTACCTTCATCATCAAAACTGTGTCCATCATAATCTCTTATATGTATATTTTTTAAAAAATTAGTAAGAAGTTCTGTAGGATATTTCTCAAGGGAATAAGGGGTAGAATGTAGATATTCTATATCAATGGTTATGCCTATACCTTCAGAATATCTTTTTGTAAGTTCCTCATAAAAAATAGGTGGATCTAAAAGATAGGGTACATTTTCTATAGTTAAAATTACATTGTTTTTTTGTGCATAGTTTATTAGCTTATCAAAGATGAAGAAGACTTTTCTTAACAGAGAGGAGAAATCTTTTTGAAAAGGAGGATGGAGTACTATAATTTTTGTTTCTAATTCTCCTGCTCTTTTAATAAGTCTTGATAAAGATGGAAATATCTCTTTTGCTGGTCTGTGTAGCGTATTTTTTGGAGCATGCATACTAAGAATTTTCCCTTTTATTTTTTCTGCTTCTTTAAAGAGAATATCATTTTGTTCTTCATTAAATACCTTTGGTATAAAGAGCTCAATTCCATCATAGCCATAATTAACTATGGTGTTAAGAGCTTCTATAGAAGCTCTTAACTTTTCTTCTACTGATGATTTAGGATCAATAAAAGCTGCGGTAGAACATGATATTTTCATTTCCGCATAACCTATGTAAGTAAATTTTTTTAAATGATACCACTATTCTTGTATCAAATAATACATAATTTTGTTTCTTCATCTGGTAGTTCATCTTCCCTTTATATACCTCTTCCCCTCGTGATATTTTCTTAGTATACCAAAAATTAAGGTAAATTTTAAAGATTTTGTGGTATAATTTTCACTGGACCTCGGGGAGGTGTCCGAATTGGCTAAGGGGCCGGTCTTGAAAACCGGTAAGGCCTTACGGCCATGTGGGTTCGAGTCCCACCCTCCCCGCCAATTATTAGGAAACGTTAATGTTAATTCTTCAATAATTTTAATTTTTTGCGATTATTTGTGATCTTTAGGAGGAAGATATTTTTATGATTAAAATAGGGGTTCTTTCAGATACTCATATTCCATCCCGATGTCCTGCTTTGCCTCAAGTAATTTTAGAGAAACTTCAAAATGTAAATTTAATTCTACATGCTGGTGATTGGGAGGATCTTTTCTTTTTACCTGAACTCCAGAAGATTTCAGATGTTATTGGTGTTTATGGGAATATGGATTCATTTGAGGTTAAAAGAATTCTTCCTGCTAAGAGAGTTATAACTGTTGAAAAGATAAAAATAGGAATTACTCATGGCAGTGGTGGTCCTTGGGGGATAAAAGAAAGAGTGAGAGAACTTTTTGAAGGGGAAGATATAAAGGCTATAGTGTTTGGACATACACATCAAGCCTTGATAGAATGGGAAGATGATATGCTCTTTTTTAATCCTGGGTCTCCCACTGATAAGTACTTCGCAAAGCAAAATTCCATAGGTTATCTTTATGTAGATGGCAATAATATTTGGGGAGAAATTGTTCCAGTAGAGACTTGAGCTTGGGAGGAATATAAGTGAAAAATGTCTATGAATTAGCAGAGGAATTAGGGCTTTCTCAAGAGGAGATTATTCCTTATAGTTGGTATATAGGTAAAGTAGATTGGCGAGTACTTGAACGGATTAAAGATCAAAAGAAGGGAAATCTTATTCTTATTACTGCAATGACCCCTACCCCTTATGGAGAGGGAAAAACTACCACTGCTATAGGGCTTGGAGATGCTTTAGCATCTTTATCTAAAAAGGCTATGATCTGTCTTAGGGAACCATCTATGGGACCTATCTTTGGAGTAAAGGGAGGTGCTGTAGGAGGAGGTAGAGCAAAGGTAATTCCTGAGGATACAATTAATCTCCATTTTACTGGAGATATTCATGCTGTGGGTTCTGCACATAATCTTCTTTCAGCACTTCTTGATAATCATATATATCAGGGAAATGAATTGAAGATAGATGTAAGGCAGATTTTTTGGAAGAGATGTTTAGATATGAATGATAGACAACTTAGACATATTGTTAGTGGGCTTGGTGGAAAGAGTAATGGAATTCCTCGGGAAGATGGTTTTGATATTACTGCTGCCTCGGAAGTTATGGCAATTCTATCCTTGGCGCAAGATATTAAGGAACTTAAAGAAAGATTAGGTAACATTGTTTTAGGTCTAAATTATGATGAAAAACCTGTGCTTAGTAAGGAATTAAATGCTCAGGGAGCTATGACAGTACTTTTGAAAGATGCCTTGTCACCTAATCTTGTTCAGACTCTTGAAGGCACTCCAGCTTTTGTTCATGGGGGACCCTTTGCTAATATTGCTCATGGGTGTAATTCTCTTATTGCTACTGAAATAGCTTTAAGACTTTCCGATTATGTGGTAACTGAAGCAGGATTTGGTACAGATCTTGGTGCGGAGAAATTTTTTGATATCAAATGTAGAATTGGAGATTTAAAGCCCAGTGTAGGAGTTATAGTAGCTTCCATAAGGGCTTTAAAACTTCATGGAGGAAACAAAAAGGAGCTAAATAAAGAAGATATTTCTGCTATAGAAAGGGGGCTTTCAAATCTTCTGCATCATATACACGTGATAAGAGATGTTTTTGAGATTCCAGTAGTAGTGGCTTTGAATAAATTCCCATGGGATACTGAAAGAGAGATTAATTTCTTACTTGAGGAGTTAAAAAAGAGAAATATAAGGGTTGCTGTCTCAGAAGTTTATGAAAAAGGAAGTGAAGGTGGAAGAGAACTTGCAAAAGAAGTTTTGTCTGCAATTGAAAATGATCCAAATAATTTTCAATTTTTATACTCATTAGAGGAGCCTTACGAATCTAAAATAAAAAAAATTGCAAAAGAGGTTTACGGGGCTAAAGATGTGATCTTTTCTCAGGAAGCTAAGGAAGATTTGAAGCATATAGAAAAATGGAATTTTGTTAATCTTCCAGTCTGTATGGCAAAAACCCAATATTCTCTTTCTGATAATCCAAAAATGTTAGAAAAACCAGAAGGTTTTGATTTAAATGTACAAGGGGTAAAGATTTCTGGAGGAGCAGGTTTTGTAGTAGTTTACACAGGTAATATAATGACTATGCCAGGTTTTCCTAAAATACCTTCTGCATACAAGATAGATATAGATGATAAAGGTAATATAATAGGGTTATCCTAAGAAAGGAAAGGGATTATGGTAGAAATCTTGTATGGAAAGCCTGTAGCTGAGAAACTTGAAGAAAAAATAAGAGAAGATCTTAAAGAGATTGGCTCAAAAGGAATTGTTCCTACTCTTCTTATAATAAAAGTAGGAGAAAATCCTGAGGGAGAATCTTATGCTGATAGTGTAGAGAGGTTTTTTAAAAAAGTAAGGATAAATGTGGAAAGAAGAAACTTGGAAGAGGATATTCCTTCTTCTGATTTTAAGAAAGAGATGGAAGAAATCTCAGAAGATAATAATATTCATGGAGTACTTATATTAAGACCATTTCCAGTACATCTGGAGAAAGAGAAGGTCTATCAATTGATCCCTCCTTCTAAAGATATAGAAGGTCTTTCCTATCAGAATTTAGGGAAGATTATTTATGGGGAAGATACATTTCACCCTTGTACTGCACAAGCAGTAATTGAGCTTATTGATTTTTATAATATCTCCTTAGAAGGGAAAAATGTAGTATTAGTGGGAAGAAGTATCTCGGTAGGACGTCCTCTTGCTTTGCTTCTTCTTCATAAAAATGCTACTTTATCAATTTGTCATTCCAGGACTAAAAATCTAAGTTTCTATACCAAGATGGCAGATGTTTTAGTTGTAGCTGTAGGCAAAGCTGGCATGATTACACCCGATATGGTAAATGAAAATGCAGTTGTGGTAGATGTGGGCACTAATGTGGTTGAGGGCAAACTTGTAGGAGATGTGGATTTTGATAGGGTAAAGAATAAGGTTAAAAGTATAACGCCAGTTCCAGGTGGTATTGGGATAATAACCACAAGAGTTCTTGCTTTAAATCTTCTGAAGGCGGTAAGAAAAGATGAGACTGGAGATTAAATCTAAAGAAGAGGTTAGGATTTTTTTAAAAGGAAATAAGGTTTTTATCTTCTCATGTGATAATTGTGGTTTTTTAGATATAGAAGAGAAGAATAGAAAGGTTTTTCCTTATTTAGAAGATTTTGGCTTAGAAATTGTAGGTATGTATAATCTTACTAAAGAAGGGTGTAATGTGGGAGCTCTTAAAGATATTCTTAAGGAAGAGAAAGAAAACTTAGAGAGAGCTGAAAGTATAATAACTTTTACTTGTGGGGGATTTCCTCAGATACTTCCTAATTATCTGAATAAGCCTGTAGTTACGGCTACTAATACTTTAAAGATTGAGCCTGGAAGGAGTCTTGGAAGTTTTGCAAGATTATGTTCTGCCTGTGGAGAGTGCTGGATTTCTTGGACAGGAAATTTATGTATGGAGAAGTTATGTCCTAAGAAGATGCGAAATGGACCATGTGGAGGGTCTAAATATGGAATTTGTGAGGTTTATGATAGATTGTGCCCTTGGATAATTCTTTATAAAACTAAAAAGTTTACTGAAGATAACTTTTTAAGAGTTATTCCTCCTAAAGATTTTAGTAAGATACTTCTTCAAGAATGAATTTTGAAGAAAAGATTAGAGCCGGAAAATTTGTTGTAACAGCAGAAGTCACCCCACCAAGAGGGGTGGATATCTCTTCTTTTATAGAAAAAACGCTTCTTTTAAAAGATAGAATTGATGCAGTAAATGTTACAGATTTTCAGAATGTAGGGGTAAGAATAACATCTCTCGTGGGAAGTTATCTTCTTTTAAGAGAAGGTGTAGAACCCATCTTTCAGATTACTGCAAGGGATAGGAATAGAGTTGCTATTTCTGGAGAGCTTCTAAGTGCTTCGGCTCTTGGAATTAACAATGTTCTTGTGCTTACAGGAGATTATACTACTACAGGAATAGCTAAAAGTGCAAAGCCAGTTTTTGATCTGGATACAGTAAACATTTTGGTACTTGCTAAAAGATTAGAAGAAGGCGAGGATTTTTCTGGTAAAAAATTAAATAAAAGTCCTGAATTTTTCTTAGGTGCAGTATTTAACCCAAATCTAAAACCTTTGGATTTAGAAATATGGAAGCTTAAAAAGAAGCATATGGTAGGTGCTGAATTTTTCCAGTCGCAGCTATTTTTCTCTCTTCCTCTTATAGAGGAAGTTAGAGAAAAGGTGGGGAAAGATATAAAGATTTTAGCTGGAGTTACCGTATTTAAGTCTCTTCAGATGATGAATTATATGTTGAACAGTGTACCAGGGGTTGAAATACCAAAGATTGTTATTGAAAAAATTGAAAAAAGTACTGATGTAAGAAGGACTGGAATAGAAATTTGTGCAGAACTTTGCCAAAAGATAAAAGAAAGTAAGCTTCTTGATGGTGTACATTTTTTAGCATCAAGACCAAAGGATATTCTTGAAGTTTTAAATATATTAGGATGGTAAAAAGGAGGGATTTTATGCTTAAACCAGAGGATTTTTTTGAACTTGGGGATTTTGAAAAGGAACTTTTTGAGAGTATAAATTTTGTATGGGAAGCTCTTTTAAAACTCCATGATTTTTTACATGAGTATGTAAAGCCAGAGGTTTGTGGTGTTTTAAAAGGTGGAGTTTTT